>Ga0181526_10000269_pt1 | contig 57542 bp, 48 predicted proteins | sample PEATcosm2014_Bin_35_FD_119750 | JGI IMG/M metagenome (GOLD analysis project Ga0181526, IMG submission 119750) | Peatland microbial communities from MTU Mesocosm Facility, Houghton, MI, USA - PEATcosm2014_Bin06_30_metaG | ecosystem: Environmental > Terrestrial > Soil > Wetlands > Peat | place... | reverse complement strand
CGCCTCTTCAATATCCAACGAGAATGACCTGTTCGATTTCATTGCTGACTCCATTACGTTTTGTTGTAGCAGAGCCTAGCCGCCGGGGCGCGAAGCGGTCACACAATCTTACCGAAGGGACACCTTGGACTGGACAATTAGAACTTCATTACGACTCTGGTTCTCAAGGGGCCACGCAATGGCATCGATTCCTCCGTCACGCCAGCCATCGACGAAATTTACCCGTTCACGGCGGATTTCGTAATCGTAGCCGTTCGCGGCCAGCCACCAGTAGATGAACGCTTTCCAGGCGGGCTCGCCAACATACTCCTTTTTCAGGGTTTGCTTAATTCTGTCTTTTAGTTGCATAAGTCAGGCGGCAATTAGCGGTTCACCCTGCGGCCAAAGACTTCCGGCGCGGCGGCGATTTGTTCCTCAATGTTGCGGTCATAGCGGATGACCACGACGCGGTAGCCGCGATTGACCAACTCCCGGCGTATTTCAACATCACGCGCGGCCTGGGCGGGTTCGTCGTGGACGGAGCCATCGCAACAAACACAAACATTCGGGGTGTAGAAGAAATCCGGGATGCAACGAGGTTCTGGAATGGGTTTCTGCGCTTCATCAGGAAGGCGGTGGAAGCCTGCGGCCAAAGCAGTGAGGAAGTTTCGCTCGATGTCAGAGCGTGAATCAGTGAGAGAGCGCAACCATGCCAAGTGTGCATTCCAATCGCGCCCGGCGATGCGCGGGAACGTGCGGCTGCCAGACAAATCGAGAAGCTGCTGGCGCAGGCGATGACGATCCAGCGTGAGCGATTCGTATTGGTTGCCGAAGCTCATCAAGCACTCATAACAGGCGGCCAAGCAAGACGTTTTTTGGTCAGTGCCGGCGGCGTCGAAATGGCATCGTTCAAGCGCCTCGACGGCCAAACGTGCGACCGCGTCCGCCTCGTCCACCAACCGGCGCAATGCGCCGACACCACCTTCGCCTGATTCATAGAACAAAATGGATCGCTGTTCACCCTCCCCGACACGTTCTGCGCCAAGTTCGGATTCTTCCAGTTGGAACAACTGCTCCATGCCGCGCTGGAGGGCGTATTGAAGCGTTGCCTCAATCCCGGAATCGCTGCGGAGTTCCGGGCGGAGCAGACGCACCAAAAGAAGATTCTGCGTGGACTGGACAGCCAGTTGCAACCGCTCCAGCCGACGCGGGCGTGGGGTCGGGCCGGTGGCGGGCGGCGGGGCGTTGAGCACCTCGCCGCTTTCCATGTCCACTAGAAATCCGGGGGCATCCGCCGTGCGCCAGCCGCGATTGACGCGCAACAAGGTGGCGGCTGGCCCATAGGTGAGACGTAGCACTGGCGTCTGCCCAACCATGACATCAGCTTCGCGAATGCGTCGTGTGCCGCCAGCTTCACCAGCGAATTGGTAGGCAACCTTCAACTCAAAGCCGCGCCGCCGCCGATCTTCCTCGTCGCAAGTGATGCGCTCGCGCCGCCGACAACGCACGTTTGGTTGTTCCAACAATTCGAGCAATTCACTGTTTGTGGGATCGAACCGGGTATCGCAGTCGGGACAACGGTCAAGCGTGGTTTCGCAGAAACTTCCGCACACGCTGCAAAAGCGTTTCTGGCTGCGCCGTTCTTCCAAGCCGCCGGGCGGCGACTGAAAGCTGACGATTTCCCATTTTGCGCCCTCGTGATAAACAATGTTGTTCGGGCCAAACTCGCGCAAAGCCAGAAAACGCGGGCGGGAAATAAACTCGCCATCGTCACGCGGCACCCAAGCGCGCACTGGCAACGCGGGGAAATTGTAGCCGGGCAGGAATCCTTCGCTGGCGAGATAACGGTAGGGATAAAAATCGCTTTCCTCGCGGTTGGTGGATATTTGCCGGAGCAAATTAAGCTGGCGCAATGCTTCCTCCTCCCGACGGCGTGCCTCTTCCTGGTCGTCACGCTGGCGTGCTCGGCGAAGCGCGATCTGCGCCTCGGTGAGTTGGCGAATGGCGGCACGAAACAGTTCGCGCCAGCGGTCAAAGGCGCGGTTGAAATTGGCCGGGGCTTCGGCGATGACGGTTTGCAACCATGCATCACTGAACCAACCTGACTCCCGGAGAGCAGCATCGTCAAACTGAAGGATGCGACGGGCGCGTTCGCGCACTTCGTTTTGTGCCGCTTCGGAAAGTTGAATGGCGGTGTCCGCCTCTGGCTTCAGCGGGAGTTGTTGTTCGTCGTCGGTATTGATGACCTGCTCAATGCTGTCGCCCAGCGGCAATCGCACCTGGGCGAGCCAGACTGCGTGGAGATGCGCCCGCACCAGCGACTCGTTGGCAATGTCGAGGCGTGGCGGACGCACACTGCCAGCCACCATGTCGGCGCGGCGCTGGAAAAAATACTGGTCGTGGCTGTTGACCGAACCGCAGTAGGTGAATACCAATCCCGGCTGTCCCTGGCGTCCGGCGCGGCCACTGCGCTGGGCGTAGTTGGCGGGCGTGGGCGGCACGTTGCGCATGTGGACGAGGTCGAGGTCGGCGATGTCCACGCCAAGTTCCATCGTTGGGGAACAAACGAGGTATGGCAGGCGGCGAAGGCCGTCACGTTCCTTCGTGGTGTCGCTGTTCTCCCAGCGGAAGCGGCGCTCGCGGCGTTCGCGCTCGCCCGGTTTGACCACTTGGGCGGTGTGTTCGCGGGCTTCAAGCGAGGCGAGCGCACTGGCGGAGTCGCGATAGAAACGCTGAAAAAATGCGTTCACCGGCGGCGGTGTTTCGACGTAGCCATCCGCGCCGGTGCGCCGGGCATAAAGCGGATCGAGCGGTGGCGCGTTGCCATCGCCCAAACGCCAAAGCAGGCAGCCGGCATCAAGTTGAAAAAACTGGTGGTCGTCCACCGGGTCTAGCCGCCGGAGGAATCCGTGACCGACCAAGAGTGCCAGGAGGCTGTCAAGGAATGTGTCGTAGCCTGCCGAGTCGAGGCCAAGTTCGCTGGCCAAGAAGCGACCAAGTTTGCTTCTTTCGCCAAGGCTGAATCCTTCGGCGAGACGTTGGGATGCACCTTCGCGAACAAACCGGTTGGCCGTGCGCAACTCTGCACCGGTTTCGTCAAGACCCCAGAAATCGTTGAGGTTCTGTTCCGAACGCCGCCGGATTTGTTGCTGGTTGGTTTCCTGCAAACAGCGGGCGTCGATGGCGAGCTTGCGGCGGAACTGGTCCAGAAACGCCCGCACGAGACGTTCGCGGTCGGGCGCGGCAAGGGCAGCGATGGCCGGATGAAACTGCCAGCGGGCGTTGTCGGCGCACAGCGCCTCCAGCCCGCGATAACCAACGCGGAGCAGACCGACATTTTCCAAGTTGGGCTGCACGACGCGCCAACCACGCCGCAAATCTTCGTAGATGCGATACTCGGTCAGTTCAACGAACACCCGCATCACGTCGGCGGCGGCGGGTGAGGTCGGATCAAGTTCCGGGTTTTTGGCGACGCCGCGCACGGTCAGGCCGCTGGCGGCTACGACCGCCTCGGCGACGCGGTCAAAGGTGAGTTCGTTTTCGCGCTGCAAAGCGTCGTGCAGGGCGCAACGGAGCAGTGAGACGTGGATAAAATCGTTGAAATGACCGGATTGGAGCGATGCGTCCTGCCGATTGTCGGTGAACGTGAGCAGCTTGTCCCGCGAGCCTTCCATGCCGGCGGCACGGCGGAGCAATGAGGTCGCAAGCACGGTGGTCGCGCTCGTGCGGGCTTCACTGGAAAGCGAGGCCAGCTTGGTGAACTCCAGTTCGCGGCGTGAATAGAATTCGCCGCAGTTCAGGCAGAGCGAGAACGGCGCGGGCTGCCACCACATCTTGATTGCCCCGGCGCGGGGCATGGTGAAAAAGTCGCCGTTGGGGCTGACCCACACGGCTTGCGGCACGCGGTCGCGCCAAGACTGTTTGAGCCGTCCGTTCCGGTCGCGCCACTCGTCCGGGATGCGATCCTCACTCCAATCGCTTTCCAGCGGTGCGAGCATGAGATAACCGGCCTGCGCGCCATCTTCGATGGTGTCCATGCCGACGGGATGAGCGCGATACGACGAACCATCGCGGGAGCGAACGACGTGGTAATAATCCTGTCCGCACTGGCGACAGAATCTGATGGGAACAAACAAGCGGCCCTGCCCGGCGAACGCCTGACCTTCAAGGGAGAATTCCCGCGTGGCTGCCGGTTCAAGCGTAGCATATACGGCGCGGCCCTGACCGATGAACTGGTGCAACTTGAAGGCAAACGCCCGCCCGCCGTCGTCACGCAACAACTCGCCGCCGCGCGTCAGCAATTCACGCAAGCGTTCGCGGCTGACTTCCGGGGTCGCGCCCGTCGCCTCGGTCAACCGGGCGGCGGCATCCGTGAGCGTGCGCGGCACACGACGGCGCAAACGTCCGCCTGCCTCCGGCTCCACTCCAAATTCGCCTTCCGACCAGCGGGCCAGAGGGTGACGGCGGAAGTCAAGAAGGGAGAGGGAAGAAGGGAGAGGGGAGAAAACGCCGGTGCGGAGATCCCCGGCAGTGGGTGCGCCGCCCAAAGTGAACGGTTCAAGCGTTTCCTCAATGACCTGATTTTCCGTGATGGCACGCCCGAAAACTTGTGAGGCGAAGGCCGCGACGGTTTCCCGTCGCTGCAATGGCGTAGCCTCCCGGCTGGCGACCATCGTGGCGCTCGTGCCAACGCATATTACATTAGGCGCGGCGGAGCGTTCCTTGAGGCGGCGGATGAGCATGGCGACATCCGCGCCCTGGCGACCGCGATAGGTATGCAATTCGTCGAAGACGAAGTAGCGCAAACCGTCCGGGCCGGCGGGTGGGAGCAAGCTCTGGTCATCCGGGCGGACGAGCAGCAATTCTGCCATGACATAGTTGGTGAGCAGGATTTGCGGCGGGTGGGTCTGCACCTCGCGCCGGGCGTCGCCCTGCACGTCACCGGTGTATTTGGCGAAGCTGATGGGGAAACGGCGGCCCGTGCGCTGTTCGTAGCCGCGCTTCAATTTCTTCAACGCCTCAAGCTGCGAGTTCACCAGCGCGTTCATGGGATACACGACGAGCGCGGCGACGCGGTCGGATGCGGTGGGGTTTCGCAGGAACGCATCAATGATGGGCAGGAAATAGGTGAGACTCTTGCCTGAACCCGTGCCGCTGGTGACGACGTAACTCTCGCGCCGCGCTGCGCGCTCCATCGCCTCGACCTGATGCTTATAGAGATAGAATGGCTCGCCCTGTGGGATGGCGCTCTGAGCACCGCCCCGCTCGTTCAACTCCAGTATCTCAAAGGGCGAGCCCCGCTCGGTGCGAAAGATTTGAGCCGTCTCGCGCAGAATCACATCGCGATCCGCCAGTTCGTCCACGGACGCGACGCGGGCGTAGGACGGGCTGACTTGAAGCAACGCCTCCGGCCAAAGCCGTGCCTCATCCAACAATTCATGGTCAATAAACACGCGAGCGCGGTCGTCGGCCACGGAAAAGAAAGAGCGGACGAAATCACGATAGTCCCCGACGACGCTGGAATGAAGGGTGAAAATGCTCATGGTAGCAGGATTACACGGCTTCTCGGAGGTATCGCTTTCCTGATGGGCCACCGATGTCGTAGATAATTTCGGGGCCGGCCTCGCCCCTGTCCAACAGTGAGATTGCTGTGAATCGCAGCCCCATAGACTCCAGCATACCGAACTTCCGGATCATCAACAGGTACAGATTTTGGTCACATGTGGAAACGATTACCTGCTTTCTTGGGCCCAAACCACCGAGAGCCACACTTCGTAAAGTGTCAAGGAATGCGACTGCATCCAAGTCATCTAAGTGCTGCACCGGATCATCTAAAAGAATGGTCTCCAGTTTTGCCCAGCGCTGCGCTCTCGTGAACGAAAGGAACAACGACAGCGCAAGAACGTTCGCTTGGGCATTGCTCAGGAAGAACTGAGGTTCTCCTACATCCTCCTCCTGTCCTCGGTATCTCAAGCCTAATTTCAATCCATCCTCGACTTGGTCCATTGTGATCTCCTCAAACAGATAAGGAGTCGGGATCATGGCCTTGAAAAAGCCATTGATCTCAAATCTATGGGCTGTTATGCGGTCCGCCACCGCGCGACTTACCTGCGCGGAAAGAAGTTTAATCCAACTTTCAATCTCCCGACCCGCCTCCTCCAACGCCTGGCGCCTTTTACCTATTTGGACAACGGTCTTCTCGGCCTCTTCTAGTCGGGGTCGAGTTTGATTTTGTTCCTTTTCAAGCGATGTTAACTTGCGAGATAGCGCATACGACTCGGCTGTTCGTTGTGCCAATTGGATAAGCGTGATCTCTTCTGAAACACGCTGGCGCACAGAAGTCAATGCATCCGGAGGCGTATCCTCAGCCAACCCTAGCGGTCCACACTTTGTCCGATAATCCTGGATTTCAGCAGTCAACTGCGCAGCCAATTCCTGCCACCTACCAATAGACTGCTCGACCGCCATTCGCTCGTTATGAATGGAAGACAGTTGATTGCGTGCTCCTTCTCTTACCACAGACTTTTCTGCTTTCTTGCCCTCCAAAAGAGCAAGTTGTGATTGCTCGGTGAGGAGCCTTGCAGATAGATCGTTAGGTATGGGTTGCTGTGAGCCTTCAGTTCGCAACGCTCGAATTTCACCTTGAAGAATTTGCAGCAAGTTCTTGTAGCCTATGACTGCTTGGTTTTTCCGCTCCAAAACAGCACCGATTGTTCTCTGAACATTCTCTCGTTGTTGGCGGGCGTCTTGCAAAGATGTTTGCCATTCTTCTAGGCGTGTTTTGTTATCTCCGACAAGGGCGGCAAGGATGGCCTTCTCTCTCATAGCAGCTTCCAGGTCTGTTGATGCCTTTGTCAAAGCCGCGGGAACTTGTGATAACCGCTCATCGATCGCTTTTTGGAGATCAGTGATTGAGGGGTGTGCATGGCCACAAAGCGGGCAGTCCTTGGAGGTAACATGCTGGCGTAAACGCGCCGCCAGACTGGCTACTTCCTCGACTGAGGTTTTCGATTGAGCCACTAGGCGGTTCATTTCTGCTGTCCGTTGCACTGCCGCACCAAGCTGTAGTTCAAAGGTCATTTTGCTGGGCAGAAGCGCGCCAATTGCTTTATCCAAAGTGTGCATTTGGAGCGTTTGATCCAAAGCAGTCTTGATGAGATTGCGGAAGCCTGGAACTTCTTGCGGTAACACTTCTAGGCTGAGCAACTCAGCTAGGGCACGTTCAGATCTTTCATGAAAGGCAACGTCGTTTGAAGGTATGGACTTCAGGTCTACATCCAGTTTCTCGAATGATGTCCGCAAGGCTATGAGATCATCATGAACAGCTTGTTGTGCTTTTTCGGCAGCTGTTAATATCCTGTCAAGTTCCCTTTGCTGACTTTGCAGGCTTTGAAGCTTTATCAATAAATCAACACTGACCTTCTGTCGTGAAATATCTGGTTCCAATTCGCCAATTTCTCTTTCTAATGCTTGGAATTTTGCTGCTGCGGTGTTTTCTTCTGTTAGCAAAGCTTGCTGCCTAGTCTTTGCGGTTGCCATGTCCACCAGCAGTTGGCGGCTTTGTTGCAATCGGCTTGCGTGCAACTTGCTCATTGCCGCAATCTCAGTCAGTAAATTAAGTCGGGTCTCGCAAGACGCAATACGCTCACTGCATATACCTCGAACAACCGATGACAACGAGTCGCCGTCTTCCATTGCACTCACAGGCAAATCGAGTGTTATACCAGCATGCTGAAGCGCGCTTTTCAAGGATTCCTGGGTCACCTGCTGACCGGCCACCTGCTCACGTATAGCCGAAATCCTGCCCTCCTTTTCAGCGGACAATTGGCCCAATTCCTCTGCGAGTCGCTTCGCCTCATCCGCGCGCTGTTGTTCCTTTCGTTCCTCTCGCTTAGCTTCCTCCAGGACGCCTCCGGCCTTTTCCAAGCGCCGTTGGACAGCGCCTACGCCAGCAAGATAGGCAAGTATCGCCGCCCTCTTTGCAGATTCCGCCTCAACGAATTTGCGAATTGAATCCTGGGACAATAGTAGCGTGGATCGAACATATTCCGCAGCCGGTTCAATTTGCCTCCGCGCGGGCGACAATTCGGAATCGAGTAAAAAATCGAGCAGGAACTCCCCATTCGTACGCCACGTAGCACTTCCAGATAAACTCCAATCTGCATGCTTCTCCCTGCTTCTGTTCATCTGAATCCATTGTCGCGGGTTGTCGCTAAAATCAACCCGTACCCGGACATCGCCTTCGCCAAAGCGGCAAGGCAGAAAGTCCGGGGCAACTATCTCTCGCGTGTAACGGCCGATACTACCGAGGAGAGCAAACTCAACTCCATCGAACACCGCTGTCTTGCCCACTCCATTGCGTCCATAAATGGCGATGACTTCGGCATCAAGGTCAAACTCTGCCTTTTGGAAACACCGAAAGTTCTCTAATCTCAATGATTTCAGTTTCATTCATCCCTCTCCGGTCTCTTGTATTTTCCGGACAACAATTTCTCCAGGATTTTAGCAGGCCCCCTAGTGGCGAGATCATGCTTTAGTTCTCCAGGCAAATCGAGTGATTCAAGGAGAGGAATGATTTTGGCAGTTTTCTCTTCTGCTATAAAGGGTGACGCCTGCAAGCAGGGCACGCTCTGAATTGCTTCCTCGATCGTCCCTCCATTTAGAGCCATGTATAATTTGCGGCATACGTGGGTGTCGCCAAGAACAGTTTGCAGTAGCGCCTCATGTCCTGGGTCTCCTCTCTCTACGACAAAGGCAAGATACAGATCCCTTTCCTTGCCAACAACCTCATTCTTGCGCAGCTCTGACATCTGCACCTGGCAATCGCCCCAACGGGAGTTAATCTCTCCCGTTGAGTTTACAACCACGAGGCCCAGCGCTGCGAATGGGGAGGCGCATAAGAGGGTTAAACCTCCCCTTTCGGCTTCCTCTGCGAGTGGCACTTGTTGCCAGCCTCGCTTGCTAAGAGCATCGGTAATATCCTTAATTGCGATTTTCATCGGAATACGCTCCGGACTACGTCCGTCAACCGCGATTCAAGGTCGGCTGCACTGGTGGCTAAGGAAACCTGTCCAGCCAAGTCCTCTGCATACATCCACTTTAGTTCAGGGATTGGCACCGCGACCACGTCCCCTGGTTTAGCTATACCAGAAATTGCAGTGCCCTCAGTAATGTCGTCGGAATTGCCGCCATAGTCCTGAGCCAAGTTACAGACACTTATCCTTCCCGACGGTTGAAGCAAGATCAAAAGTGCTTTCCGACAAAGCAGGTCGGCTGCACCACGAGTTTTTCGGGCTGCGAGATAGCGTACAGTCATGACATTCGGCTGATAGTAGCCTCCTCCCCAAAGAAAGGTCAACTGAAGTTGATCCCCTGAAATCCCGTGACTCACACCTTCTGGATGAGGATACAGATTGCTTCCCGGCAGTCCGGCATCACCCATTTTTAATAGACCGTAGATATTCATCATGCACTTTACCCCTTGACGCACAACCGGACCCCACTCTAAAGGTTCCACTTCCGTGTCTGGGAATCTGGGGTGTACATCGCCTTTCCAACACTCGAAGTAAATATTGATTGCGGAACGAGCAACTTCATCGCGACCACCAATTGCTCGCCGCCATTCTTCAATTCCATTGACGTACGAGCCAACGTAGTGGTTTGCCACGACATCAGGTGTCTGATTTTCCTGGAGTGAGCTGGCAAGGTCACTGTGTCCTTCGTGCCATTCGGAAAAAAGCCAATGGCAAACGGCGGGGATGGCTACGAAGATATTTGGGGGCACACCGGCCCCAAGATGGTTGGCCTCAATCGAGGCAACAAGTGCATGGGTGTCTGAAAACGGCACCAACTGTGGACCGCCGGGGGCGCGAGAGACAAGATAATGTGGTTTATAGCGGACCCAGTATATTCCGGGCCCCCTTTCGCGAAAAGCTACGGCTTGGTAATTGTTTGGACTATCCTTTCGCATCCAGTATGTTGGTGGAGTGAAATCTTGCGCAGGCCAGCTCCTTTGATAGGAGAAGTGAAATCTGGAATCACCCCATTGGAGCGATTTGCCACGCCGTTCACTAGCGTTGTTCACAAAAAGCAACGAACCATCTTCAGTGTGAACAAGTAGATTTGGGGGTTCGAAGTATTCTTTGACCGCTTGTTTGAACTGCTCAGCGTCTTGATCCTCATTCATCTGCAGAAGTATCGTGAAGTCGATTCGGAGGCCTTCGCACTTGACCGCAACTTGTTGCCGCAATTCCCTCACGGAAGCCACATTTGTAAAATCACTGCAAACCTGAATCAGGAAATTCATATGCCGTCCATCTGCCTGAGTGGAGGAGCGAAACACCAGCACGTTCTTTCCACTGTAAAGCGGAATTGCCTGCTCGTCTGCTTGTGGATGGCGCTTTGGCTGCACATAGCTTTTGATCTGCCCATTTTCCTCACGAATCCAAATTCGCGCCGCATTGACCCAATTATGGAATTGTCCGTCTTCAAGCCATGATTGGGGGTCAGGCATGTCCGGCAGCGCTTGAACTAACCTTTGGTAATCTGCCCACGATTGGTACTCCATTCCGGCGACGACAACGATTGGACGCTGCATCCCATGCACGAGGTCTTCGAGAACCTGTATCTGGCTTGTCGGCATGGAAAGCTCGGGAATAATTACAAAAGCAGGTCGAACCGGATTGCCCGCAGGCTGTGCCATCAGCCACGTCTGAAACTGTCTAAGAATCTCCTGCTTCTGTTGGACGAACGCAGTCGGGATTCTTGTTGGGGTGTGGCCGCGCGCAGGCATCGGCGTGTGCCACTGAACCATGAAGATATCGATTAGTTGGTCATCTCCTAGCTTTATATCGACAGGAACCGGGCAGACTTTCATGGTGGTTCTTTGCCTCCTTCCAATCTGTCCCGTGCCTCCAAAAGGAGGCGGCGGGTGCGGTATTCGCCGAATTTGGCGGTCTTCTTTTCCTTGAGCACGCGGAACGTTTCGCCGGGGAAGTCCGGGCCGTGAACGCCCGCCGGATCAAGGATGTAGCGCAACTCGTCCCGCGTCTGGCCGTAGGCGCTGGCAAACCAGGCGTCCAGTTCCGTCGAATTGCGCCCAATGAACTCCCGGGCACGGTCGTCGGCCACGGGGAAAAACGAGCGGACGAAATCGCGGTAGTCCTTAACGACGCTGGAATGAAGGGTGAAAATGCTCATGCCGCCTGCGCCGACTGAATCCACAACCGGAAAAACCGGTCTGTGATCAGGAACGAGCCATTGTCCCGATCAATTATGTCCTTCCCCAGCAGGGCCTGAACAGCGCGTTGGGCGTTGGACGCGGAACTCAGACCGTGACGGCTCACAAATTCACCGGCGAAGACCTTCACTCCGGCCGCCTCCGCCGCCAGCCCCTTCAAGAACCGCTTCTGGGAAAGCGTCAGTGACTCCCACAATGTGGTGTAGGCGTAGCTTTCCCGGTCCAACAACACCTTCACCGCCGCCCGGAGCATTTCTCCGTTCACCCCGGCCTTCGGCTCACACAACTCCCAGAGCACGTGACACAGATGCTGGGTGTAAAACGGATGTCCCTGGGTCAGTTCGCAAACTTTGTGGATGTGTCCCTGGTCAATGTCCCTGTCCGCATCCGCAAAGCGCTGGCGGATGAACGGCTGCCAATGTTTCTCAGCAATCGGCCCGAGCGGATAGTGTCCGCCCGCCCGATACAAAGGGCGATTGCGGTCCAACACCATCTTTTGAATCAGATGTTTACGGCTGCCCAGAAAGAGATAGCCCACCTGCCGATGATTCTGAATCACGCTCCGCAGCTTCCTCTCCACCTGGTCGTTGCCATACTCCAGAATCTGCTGAAACTCATCAAATACCACCACTACGCGCGGCCCGCCCTTCGCCGCGATTCGCGCCGGAGTTTCCAAAACCTCATCCAGCGCCGGCCCGATCCGGGCCTGCTTGCCCAGGCCAAACGTCAATGCCGGTTTGCCTTCCTCATCCGTTGTCACGCTGGGCGACAGGCTGCCGAAGAACTTCTTTGCCGTTTCCAACACCTTGCCCACCGACGTGCTCATGGATTCGGTGATCGCCTTTGCAACGGTGGTGACGAAGGTCGCCTCGCTGTCCGTTGGCCACAAATCCACGTAAGCGCACAGGTAGCCCTTGCGCGGCAGCTTGCCGAGCGCCGCCCGCACCAGCGAAGTCTTTCCGTAGCGCCGCTCCGAGAACACGAAGAGCTTCTCCCCGTTCTCCATTGCCCGCACCAGATCGCTCGTCTCCTTCTCACGGTTGCAGAATGCTTCGCCGCTGACCACACCGCCATATTCGAATGGGTTTCTCATATTACGCAAGTTGCGTTACGCAAGTTGCGTAATACCACAAAGCCCGCGGTCGGGTAAAGCCCGATTCAGCCGAACTTGACCGCGCGGTCAAGCCGGCCAATTTAAGCAAGTTGCTCGTTCTCTGGAGGGCGGGTCTGTGACCCGCAGCGCCTCGACCAGTCCGAAAATGCTGCGGCTCATATCAGCCTCGCACTTTAAATCGATCAAAGGTTTCGCGAAATGAGGCCTTCAGCTTCGTAACTTCGCCGGCTTCAGTCGGAACCAGATCATGCGCGAGCTTCTTTTTGTGCTTGGCCAGCAGCTTCATGACAGATTGAGGCGACTGGTTTATCACAAAATGACGTTCACCATAATTATATGGAATGTCGGCAACCAAGCCAAGAAAGCCCCTCGCAAGACCGAGTTTGATGTCCGTGGTGTAGTACTTGCATTCGGCGGCAAGCAGCACCTTGCTATATCGAGGTAACAAGCCTCGGCCGACATTCCTCCTGCAAGTTTCCGCCTCCGTTTGGTAGAGCACCGCGACATCACACTCGTGTGCAACCTCCGACTGCCCTTGAACGTAAATTCCAATGTGGCATTCGAGTACTGGTTTCTGCGGGAACTCAACTACTGCGTGCGTGTACGCGTGTCGCCTGGATGCTATGTCGCCCGGACCTGTGCGGAAGACGAGCGCCTTCGGATCATTCCCATGAACGTCTCGAAAGTAAAACTGAGCGCCCTCCTCTTGGGCGGCGTCAAGAACGAGGGAAAAGACGTAAAGCTCGTACAAATCCGACAAATCGGACTGCGTGGTATGGGTTGGGATAACGATTTGCCCCAGGACATCCCGAATATCATTCAAAAGATCGTCTTCAACTGCCATATTCGCCAACCTCCTTCCGCAGGTCTGCCAACAACGACCGCAGCCTGGCAAGATGCTCCCTTCGCGACGGCATTGAGTGAATAGTGGAAGCCCTCGGGGCAACGCCTTCCGCCTCGGGCGCGAACTTGACCTCACTGGGATAAAGATTTCGTCTCGAAATAAAATCGTTCAAGTGAATCCCGATTTCCCCTACGTCCACCACTGCATATTCCAGTGCGTCGATTGTGAGTTTTAAGTGGTCACGCGGTGTGTAGTCCACCCGACGTAGAAATTTGTCCTTCCGCGCACGGCGCGTCGCCCTCACCGGAGATGAGGCGCTTGGAAGGGAAATCTGACCTTCCTCGATCGCATCAACCACAAGAATTTCGGTTTTGCCGAAGCGGATTTGCTCCTCAACTGCCGAAACGACCCAGCCGTAACCGAACCGGCTTAGCAGTGCCTCAAGGTGCCGTCGAACTTCTCCACACTTCTGGTCTGTCATAAATGCTCACCATGTTTCCGCCGTCCAAATTCGTTAAGCAGAATATCAAGGCTGTTCGCACCAACGTACCACGCACCTTGGTTGAATCGAATCGGGGACGCGCCGACGTTATGGCAGGCTAACACGATGGCCCTGCGCGCTATTTTCAGTTCGGCGTTCGGTGCCAAGATCCTGATGGCTTGCGCTACCTGCTGAACCCAAGTGTCAATTGGCTGCAAATAAGGGGCGTCGGTGCAGCCGTCAACCCATCGCTCCAACTTGTAAATGTCCACCACATCTCGCAAGAAAAAACTTGCCAACTTATCGCCGACCCACGGAATGGCATCTAATCTTTCGTATAGCTGTGACAGGCGGTGATTTCGGATTTCCTGAATCGCATATTCCACAATGTTGTAATCGGTCTCGGCCAGTTTGGTGTGTAGCCATTCCAGCGTGGCCCGAATCATTTTTCGGTCGCCGTGATTATTGACGCCTTTGTCTTGCAAACGAGCCTCTAATTGTCTGCTTCGGTGGCCATCCCAGCACGAAAAGTAATGGGGGTCTTCACTCTTGATTTCTGTTAATACCTCGCAGGCGCGTTCGTAGAACCTCATTGATAGTTCGTCGCGACGCCCTCGCATGAACATGTAATTAAAGTAAAAGAGCAACGCGGCGTGAGCATCTTGCCTATAATGGGAACGACGCGTTATATGATTGCGCAAATGCTCGATTCTGTACGTCTGTCCGTATCTCGCAATTGCCCTGATCTGTTGGGTTTTACTCATAACCAGGTTGGGCCTCCAGCCAACCTATCCCACGCTTCCAGCACCAGACGCTGGATGCGGTCGTCGTCCACGGTGAAGATCAAGCCGATGAAGTCGCAGTTGTTCATGGCGCATTAGTGGCTTACAAATCTACTTTCAGAAGCCTCCCCATAGGGCTTGATGCATCCAGGACCGGCTTGAGAAGCCATTTGCTGTCAAGTTGCATGTCGTCGGGGGGCGGTGTTGTCGTGGTGATGATGTATTGGAAATTTGGCTCAGTTCCCTGCGGAAAAGCGTCCTCGATAAGCCGAGCCAAGATGAAGAAATGGTCGTAAATCCTCGGGGACATATCGGCCTCGCGTGGGCCGTCATGCACCAAAAAACGAGGGTGGAAGCCATTCCCTTGCACGCTGCTGGCGACTGCGGCCAAATCAAATGCCAGAAGCTTTACCGTTTCGATGGCAGCGCTTGTTATGTCGCCGCGGCTTTCCACGCGCAGGGCAATGTTACGTCCGGAAAACTCGCAAACACCTCGGACTTCCTCGCCCATTAACGCCTTCATGAACAGATCAAACGTCGCCGAGAAGCGCTGAATGTCGCTTTCGCGCTTCTGCCGAATGTCGTTTGCTTCGCGGTACGTCTTGGCAACCTTGGCGTCCAACCCGGCAATGGAAGCATTCAGTGCTTCCGCGTCCTTTTTAGTCTGCATGGCATTGGTGGCCAGAGTTTCGATGTGATGCAGGTCTCCCCGCGTTCCGGACAATTTCTCCAGTGCTTGATTCTTCTTCGCGACCGCGTCGTTCAGCAAAGTGTTGGCTGTGAGATATTGTGTTTGCGCCTGGTCGCGAAGTTTTGTCTGTTCCTTCACTCGCTCTTTCCAGAAGGCCACGGTCCGTTCCAAACTTGGAATGTCAGCATCGAAGTGCAGCATGGCGCTTTCTTTGTCGAATTTCAGCGTCGGGTCTTGGCGCAGCGGGCATTTCTCCATCGCGATATAGAGCGGCACTTTGCAAAAGAGTTCATTGCTCGGATATTTGCCGAGGAGTGAATCCAATTTTGCCGACGGATTCTCTTTCTTGGTCTTCAGATCATTTTCGGCTTTCTGCAATCCTGTGGCCCGCTCGTCAAGATCGTCATTCGCCTTACGCAATATTTCGAGTGCTCGGTCGCGCTTCTCCGTCAAAGTCGGGATGTTCAGTTCGCCGACGACCCGCGCGTATTCCTTTTTTGCCTGGGCTTCCTGTTGTCGCAAATCTGCTTTCACCTTGTTCGCAAACAACTCATCGATCTGATCAGGAGCTTGCAGATGGCTGACCAGGTCCTTGAGGCGTCCGTAATCCACTCCAGATTGATGTTGCAATAGTGGAACGTTTTTCTTTGCGTCATCCCGCTGCCTGACAAGCTGCGCGTTTTCTTCAAGCAACGCCTGTTCTTTTGGAGAAACGATGTCCAGCATGGCGCGCATCAAATGCTGGCGTTCTTCAACCACCAAATCCGGCGCTTCCGATTCGCTCAACGGGTCGCGCCACTCCGGTAGTTTTGCAAAACGACATTCCTGATCGCGCGTCAGCCACTGAAGCAAGTGCGGCCATGCGATGCGAGAGTCGGTGGACGGAAACGTCTTCACTTTGAGCGACCGGAATGCCGCGCCGGATATGGCGGACAAGAACGAGTTGTAGTTGCCACGATTCAATGACGGCTTGAACAAATCGCCTAATGTCGCCCCTTCCGTCGCCCACGCTCCTTGACGGCCTGTAAATGGCAGGCACACCAGCCACGACTTGCCGTCCACCACCACCTCTGCGGCCACTTGTCCATGTTCAAAGTGATTGCGGACTTTAGCCTGAATTGAGTTCGTCGCGAATTTCTTTTCGCCGAGCACGTATCGCACGAACCGGCAGAACAAAGTCTTCCCGCTGGCGTGACCTGACGTTCCTCGCTGGCCGAGCTTCGGTTTCTTCGTCCGCTTTTCCGGCTTGGCCCAGAGAATGTTAATACCGCGCCGCAGCTTAATGTGCTGGATTATGTTTTCCTTCGCTGAATCGAATTTCTTGAGCAGAATCAATTCCTTAACCCAGACTACCGGATGCTCGCGTGATGAATCGGGGCGAACATGTTCGCCGGCGTCGCGATCAAATAATGGAAGTTGTTCAGCCATACTCATGCAGCCCGCGCTAGGATTTGCTGTTTATTCGATGGCATGGCGACCGGTTTCTCGTAATGGACATCTTTCGGCACAATGGCGAGCAGCCGCGCCGAAAGAATCACATCCAGTTCCACCCACTCATTTTGAGGAACGGGGTCGCTCATCTTAATCCAAACCATTGGTTTGTTGTCTCTGTCGGCCAGGTCAATTATTTCTTTGTCGTATAATCCACAAAGGATTTCTCGAAACAATTCGGGACTGGTCGTTTCGTTGAACGTTCGTATCCAATCGCGTCCAAGGGTGCCGAACTCAACCTTCGCCAAATCTTCACAGAGTCTTCGGCTTGAAACGAGGCTGAAAGCTTCCGCAATGCGTCTGGCATCTATTGGATTGCCATTCAGTTTGAGCATTGAGAGGATAAACTGCACGACATACTTGGCAGGCGTGTCCATTGGCTGCCGTTTTCGAGGCGGAATTGCGGGCAGAGGCACTTCCAAAATATCCCGTGCCGACGCGACCGCGATTGCAGGAACTGTGGAGATAAGCTTATCCCACGCCTCCAGCACGAGGCGGCGGGTGCGGTATTCACCGAATTTGGCGGTCTCCTTTTCCTTGAGCACGCGGAAGGTCTCGCCGGGGAAGTCCGGGCCGTGAACGTCCGCCGGGTCGAGGATGTAGCGCAACTCGTCCCGCGTCAGGCCGTAGGCGCGGGCAAACCAGGCGTCCAGTTCTGCCCGCAGCAACGCCCGCCGCGCCTCGTCCCAGCGATACGGCGCGCGGGGAACAGTCGCGGCGAGGGGCGACGCGGCGGCGCGAAGCGCGTCCGCCAGCGGCTGCATGTCGTCCGCCGTATAGACCAACTCCAATACCCGCGACGCCACATACGCAACGTCCACCGCCCGGTAGAAACTCGGCGGCAGGACGGAGAACTGGTTTAAGTAATTATAAGTGAGATTCGTGCCTCCTAATTTCTGGCGGACTATGTAATCGAACGGAAGTGCGTTTAGATTTCCACAAAGACATAGGTGTAGATGAGGTTCGGCCCTTAAGAACATGAGGGGTGCAGAGTCTGCAACGGCCACACGCGGCAAAAAGCTGAATACGGCCGTCCGTTCTAGTTTTGCGCTGGTAATCTTCCTGAATCCTAGCAGCCACGGCTTGTCAGTGAACTGACTCACACGAGATTCGACATCCTCTTTTCTGACCCAATACCTTGGCCTTACGACCCAAGATGGATTTTGTGAGTATTCAATCGGAGTTTCAGGTAGCCCTCTTCCTCCCTTCCCTTGCGCTTGGCCCTTAAATTCGTAGGAGGCGAAACGATGGTCGAAATGCCAAAACAGTTTCCCCTCATACAGAGGCAGCAAGCCGTCTCCCGACGACTCCTGGAAAAGATTGCTGTCATTCGCCATGTCGAACAATCGAATAAACGAAACGCCCCATGGATTTCCATCTGGTGTCCCTTCTCGTATCAGGACCGGAACTCTGCGGTAAATCTTCCGTGTCAACTCGGCGTCAGTTCGAGTGCGAAACACAGGACAAGTGCGCGTATTCGGGTTTAACAGTTCAAGATCGTCAGGAGTTAGTTGAAAAAATCTCTCTTGTTGCGCTATTTGATTGAAGCGACGAATGTAAAACGCAAATGTTGGGTTTATTTCGGGAGATTTACCGCCTGAAATAATAAGATTACAGAACCTCACAACATTGGCGATTGTCGGGAAAATGAAGGATTCATTTTCAAAGCCAACCAGCTTAGTCAATTTGTTCTCCCTGATCAGGCTGCTAAAGAATGCGCTCGTGGTTTCGTCCGTCGCAATGCCTGTGGGCAGGATAATGCCAGCGCGCCCAGCGGGAGCGAGAAGGTTGCGGATCGTTTCCGCAAAGACGGCGTAGGTGTTGATGTCGCCGGTGGCGGTCAGTGGAAAACGTTCGCTCTGACGAAGAAATTTGCTGACGCAATCGGCGGCATGGACGGCAACAATAAACTCGGCGTGCAGTGCGGGATTTTTCTGGATTAGTTCATTGATGAGCTTGGTGCGTACCGCCTTGTTCAGTGCGTCAGCGATACGAGGGTCACGGGCAGCGAAAAACTCCTGTTCTTGTAACTTGATACATTCCCACGGTGGATTGCTCAACATCACATCGAAGCCGCCGGCTGCAAACACTTCGGGAAATTCGAGCGGCCAATGAAAGAACGGCTGGCGGAGCGCGAGTGTCGCGGCATTGCCATGAAGCCGCGCATCAATCGGCCTGCCGCCGAGATGGTCGGTGAGCGCGGCGGACGTGATGACTACGGAATCGGCAGCCAGCGTTTGGAAGAAGGCTGCCGTCCAGAGGTCGCACGCCTGTTTCTGGCGCTGCCAGGCCGGGTCGCGGTGGCTGGCCTCGAATAGTTCTTTTTTGCGGCGGATGAGTTCCGGCGAGTCGTCGGGGATGGCGTCCACGTCGCGGCTGTGGCGGGTGAGCGCCTCGGCTTCGCCGGAATCGCGGATGGTAAACAAATCCTGCGCGCCGCGCCGTTCCTCGCGGTTCTGCTTGGTGGCGGTGCGGGCGGCGGGTTTGTCGTCGCCTTCGCACGGGTCGAACGCCTTGTCCGGGATGCCCTTGTCGAGAACACCAAGATCGAACACGCCCACGAGCGAGTCACCGCAGCGGATGCGATGGTCGAGAAAAGTGAGGGGTTTGCCGGCAGTGTGGCTTTCCAGCCAGAGCGCGACGCGGCAGAGGTCCACGGCCAGTGGGTTTCTGTCCACGCCATAAACGCAATGGCTGATGACATCGCGGATGGATTCACGGATGCGTTCCGGGGCGGGTTCGTCCTCGCCCGTGTCAAGGCGGGCGAGTTCTTTGCCCACGCGCCGGGCGGCGGCGAGAAGCATGTGGCCCGAACCGCAAGCGACATCAATTATCTTGAGCGAGAGCAGCGCAGCCTGCTGGCGCTTCGTGCCGCCGTCTCGTTTGTCGGCCTTGGCCGCCTCGTCGAGGCGCTGGCGGACGACGGGCACGAGGGCGCTTTGGATAAGCTCGTTCACCAGTTCGGGCGGCGTGTAAAACGAGCCGGTGGTTTTGCGCTCCGAGCCAAAGATGAGATCGAACTGCAACCGTCCACTGGCGTCCACGGCCACGTCGGGATGAAATTCGAGCAGACTTTCGTAGACCGAGCCGAGTTCCTCAACATCCAACGCGGCGTAATTGACGCGGCGCGAGGGTGCAGCAGCCCGTTCCTGGTAGTAGGCGAGATACCAGAAAGCATGGAGGAGGTCGCTGTTGCTCAAGGTGCAACCATCGAGAGTTTGTGTCTCAAAAAGTTGGCCGTTGAGCGGGGCTAGATTGAGAACGGCGGAAAGTTTGTCATCCTGAAATAGGCGGAACAGCGTGCGCAGGCTCAACCAGAGGTCGGCATGGTCGGTCCACGCTGCCTTCACGTCGAGCATCCGGCGCAGACGCGCGATGCCGTAGTAGTCGCGATAGACGGGATTTGGACTTATCAGCCCACGGTCTTCCGAGACGAGGAGAAAGAGGAAACGATAAATGATCCTTAACAACTCGCGGTAGAATTGGGCAGGCGTGAATTGCTTGGATTTGAGTTTTTGGCGGAGTTCTTCGTTGTCCTTGTGGGCGAGAAAGCCGTTGCCCAAGAGTTTGAGACATTCCTCGACGCCATCGCGGAGATGTTCGCGCACGCGCCCGCCCTGCTCAATGGTCTGCGCGTGGTATTTTTCCAGCAGACATTCGTTGGCGTCCTCCACGCCTCGCGGCAACCGGCTGCGGTGGAGCAGGCGGTAGAGCGCCGCGAAATCGTGAAAGCGTTGTTCCTCGAAAATGGCCTGGAGGTCAAATTCAACGTAAGCCTGCCGACGAACGAGCGTGGAGTCGCGGAGCAACCGGAGCGTGAGGCCGTTGGTGACAATGCCCCAAACGTGCTCGGTTCGATTTAAGTATTCCTGCACCAGGGAATGCGGCGCGAGACGCGGGCGTCCGCTGGGCGGCACACGGCCAAGTTCCTGACGTGCGCCGACGACATGAATAGGTGGCGTGTCTTCCGGCTCGCCGGCCCGGTGGGAGACGGCGAACGACTGGCCATCCACCTCGAAAGCGCGCGGGTTGTAGCGTGCCTGATAACCGAGCAACGCGAGGAACGGCAGCGCCCATTGGTCGCGCGTGACGGTGGTGGCAAGGTCGTCTTCGGGCAGGCGCGCGAGGCGGTTTTTGAAAACACCCCAGAGAGCGCGGGAATCGGCGAACACGGCGGCAATCTCGTCGGTAAGATTACGCTTTGGTTCGAGGCCGAAGTCAGCGGGCTTCTGGCCCGGCACATCGGCGGCGATCACCTGGTCGAGCAGCTCCGGGCCGAGCAGGCCACCTTCAATGCGGATGGAAGGGAAGGAGGACATTTAGAAGTGCGAAGTCCGAAGTCCGAAGTCCGAAGTGAGACAAAAAGAAAACCCGCCACCATTGAGCGTGCTCCGCAGAGCAGAAGCATGATGGTTCTGCTGCAAAAACAATGGCCACCCTGCCGGCCGTATCAACGCAAAATGTGGAGTTGCCAAATACTTCATGGCGTTACAGGCGGCGAACGTGGTTTCCATCTCTGAATAGACCGGATTCCCCGTTTGCGTCGAAAACACGACAGCTTTGGAGGACTGATTTCGGCAAGACATCCTTGGAATTGGCAAAGGCAAACCGGAAGTGGTCCTCAAGAAGTCGAAACGGCTTGCGCTCTTGGACTTCGGGGGAATCATCGAAGAGGTCGTCCGTGACCGAGGTGAACTCAAACACCGGCATCTCCTTGCCAAGAATTGCGACGTCCATCTGAGGCTGGTCTGTATGGGTCGACTTCCCATAGTGATATTGTTCGACCAGAACTCTATCATCTACTCGCAAAACAAAGCACGCCGGCGCACTACTATATTTCCGAACCAGAATGTTGTGCTTCCATCCAGGATTCGCGCCTTGTTCTAGAACCAAGTGCTCCATAAAGTCACATATCTCATTGATGCTGCTAGTCGTGTCGCGAAACAGAGTGGAAACCTTGATCCGATCGGACGCGATAAAGCTGTCCAATGTTTCGTCCTTGGCAACAAAAAGGCGTTCCCTGAAGGCCCTGAGTTTGGCCTGTTCGCATTCCGGATCGATGAGCAAGACACGAATGCGCACTTTACCCTTCAAAATAAGGCCAATAAGAGCCTTATACAGGTCCCCAGCAGTGAAGAATGATTGGAGCGAGATTCCCTGAACCCACACGTCGGACTCGGCATTCTGTAGCATCTGGAGAATCCGCTGCCGTGAGTCTGCCTTCTGCAAAAATACGTTTACACCTCCTGCCTGGCGAAGGCCTCGATCTACGCCAAAAATGTTGTTATGGCGAAAATCTTTCAACGAGACGGAACTTCTGTCCCAAATGAGATCAAAGTGTTCGTTCAGTTGGTGGGCGATTTGGTCGTCTCGATCCTTAGAGGGATCGGTCATGCACTTGAAGACTGGCACGGGCATGTCCTTGCGCTTGTTCCAGAAGAAATAAGGTTGCATATACGTCACGATTTGCCCGTCGGCTTCCGCACCACGGATAACGGAACAGAGAAAGAGTGTGGGAGGCAGTTGATACAGGCGGCATTCAATCAGGATGTCGCCGTTGGCTTGCTCCTGAAGCTTCTCAATTTCCTTCGCAACAGAAAGAACATCTGTCATGAGCCGACTATCGATTGCATCGGTGCCGCGTGCCTCGCCCTTGGAACGCAGTTGAGCGCCCAGACAGTAGGGATGAATGAGCAGAAGTTGAAAATGCAGTTTGGCAGCGCTTGGATCGGGGGAAGGATCGGCTAGTTTGTTGGTTAAGCCGCCATGATGTTTTACCTTGGCCTTGAGATCGTTCCAAGCCTTCCCGAACGCGCCCTTTCCCTGAACGAAGTCATTGAGCGAGATGCCCATAAGGCGGACATGGATAGGAGCGTCGGCTGAAAGATCCTTGATCATGTCGGCTCCAGCCTCCTCCCGACTAGAGTATAGACGACTGATCCCAACGGTCGTCATGGCAGCGAGGGAATCGCTGACTTGGCGGAGGTATGCCTTGGTCTTTTCCAGAGTGTCTAGTGTTTCCTGGTGGACATCGTCGATCATGCGCGACATGTCTGTGGAAATTTTCCCAAGCGTTGTCTCTGTCGTCTTTGTAACGCCAGCAAGCTTTGCGGTAGTAGCATCGATGAGGGTTTGTTGCGTTGATTGATGGTCTTTAGCACTATTTTCTGCTATCACGGTGGTGATGCCGTGAAGGGCTTCTGCGGTGTCGGCAAAGAACAGAATGCGATCAAGCACATGAATGCCCGCCACAACCGTAAGGGTGATAAGGATTTCCTTGGCAAGACCCGAAGTGGCTTCCCACAAAGGGTGTAAGGTAAATAATATGGAGAGGCCCAGCAGAACAAAGAAGACTATCGACATCCGTTTGGGCGCTTTCTTAAGCATATTGGAAAGAGGGGAAGAGCGTTGAGGATTTGGGTTCGCGTCGCCGTGTGGCGGAGAATCGACTTGGTTCGAAGTGTGTTTCATAAGTGTTGACATTCTTTTGGCTTAAGTGGTTTGCATTAACGACAGTGACAACTGACTATGGGCTGCAAGACGAGCAGGCCGAGCAAGTCCGGGGGCATCTGTGGCTTTACGGTGAGGCCACGGACTTTCATGGAAACAGCCTGACGGATGCGGCGATGCGCTTCGGTCAGCGCTTTGGCACGATCGCTGATATTTTCCTTGATGGCGGAGTCGAGTTTTTCCCAGCCCGCGAGCGCGGCGGAAACCAGTTCGCGTTTTTCCTCGTCGCCGATATTGGCGTCGGCGTGCGCTTTTTCGAGGAGCGTTAGAACCTCGTCGCTGGCCAGCCAAACGGGTTTGTCCGCCGTGCCGGTGTGGCCGATGACCAGCACTTCCTCGGCGAGCATCGGCGTGCGGTCGGGTTGCTCGATGAGGAAACGCAGCCGCAGCAAATATAGATTAGTCAACCGGGAGACGGCGCGGGTGCGCATTGCCCCGCAACGGGAGGCGCGGGCCGCTGCGCCCTTGGTCAGCGCTTCCTCCATGAGAAATTGCGCGAGCGTGGCGACAAACCGATGATTGCGGCCCAAGTATTCCGCGCCTTCCGGCGTGGGCGATATGAAACTGACAAACCAGTGGCCGGTTTTGGTGGTCGGGAGCGCAGAGGCAATGGCGGTGGGCAAACTGGCGCGAGCCTCGGGGCTGACGATGATGCGAAAGACGTTTGGGCGGCGGTCGGGCGCGATTTGCACGCCCAACCGCTGGGCCGCGCTCAAGACAAACAGCCGGACGGCATCGGGGTCGCCCAAGACGGCGTCGGTGGCTTCAAGCTCCTGACGGACTTCGTCGGGCTTCAAAGCGCGCTGGGCAAAACGGGTGCGGTTTTCTTTTTCACGCGCTGCGTCAAGGTCCCAGCTTCGGTGCAACGCGGCGACTTCGGGAATTTCCAAGCCGAGTTCCATCTGCGGCAGGGCTTCTTCCACCGTGCGGCCACGGAAAAACAATGCCTTCAGGACAGCTTGCGTCACCGTCTCGCTCTCTTCGGGGACGGGAACGTGCGTGCCGAGCGCCTGATGAATTTCGCGCGCCTTATTGAGCAAGACGCGGATCACAACACCATCCACGGGATTGTCCGGGCTGAAATAGCGGATGGTTTTGACGGTCTTAGACAACGTCTGGCCGAAGCGATCCACGCGGCCTTCACGCTGCTCAAGGCGGTTGGGATTCCACGGCAGATCGTAGTGGAGCGCGGCGTTGAAGGCGTTTTGCAAATTGATGCCTTCGCTGAGGCAATCGGTGGCGACCAGCACGCGGCGTTTTTCCTGCGTGAGTTCGGCGACCTTGGCGCGGCGCTCGTCGTCACTCAACATCCCGGTGATGGACGCGACGCGGACATCGGCAAACTCGCGACTCAAGGCGCGCTGCAATCCCTCGGCAACGTAATCGGCGGTGGCGATGTAGCGACACCAGACGATGGGATAAAAGCCTTCGCGGAGCAGTCCAGCGACCAGCTTGGCGCAACCGGCGAGTTTGGTGTCGTCCGGCGTGAGGGCGATGGAAGCGGCGAGGCGCGAAAGTTCGCGGAGTTTGCGGCGGTCGGTGTCGGGCAAGGTTTGTTCCGCTGATTCGACCGGCGGCGTGGGCTGGCTGTCATCGGTCTGTTCGTTGGAAGACTCAAAAATGTTCTGGCTGAAATCCACTTCATCTTCCGTCTGCGGCAGAGCACTGTCGCGGCGATCCAAGGCGGCGATGGCTGCCGCCGGACTGGACATGACACAGCGCAACAGCGCGAGCGCGGCCCAATAACGAACACGTTGCTGGCGTTTGTCCAGCGACTGGCCGGTGCGGACGAGTTCGGTGCAAAACTCGTAGGTATCCTGAAATAATTTTCCGTAGGCGTCGGACAGGCGGTAATGCTCGTCGGACGGGACGCGCTTCGGAAAACAGTGTTCAGCTTCCCAATCTTTTTCGATGTCTTTGCGCGTGCGCTGGACGAAGTGCCGGGCCAGTTCGATGCGCTGCGGTTCGGTGAGCGCGGTAATTTCGTAGCCGGCAAATTCTGGCCGGAGCAACGCGAGCAATGAACGGAACGCTTCGGGAACGCCGCTGTGGGGCGTAGCCGTGAGCAAAACGAGATGGCGCGTCGGCGAGGCCGCGAGGTCTTTCAGGAGGGCATGGCGTTGCTGCTGGTTGGCGTTTGCCCCGGTGGCGGAAGCAGCGCCGTGCGCCTCGTCCACGATGACGAAGTCGGGGCAATGCTGAATAAAGTTGTCGCGCTTCCGGTCGCCCTTCACGAAATCAATGCTGACGACCTGGAATGGGTAGTAGCTGAAGATGCTGCCCGCGCCGGCGGGGATGCGCCGCTCAAGCTGGCTGACCGTGCCGGAACGGATGATCACCGCATCAAGGCTGAACTTCTCGCTGAGTTCTTTCTGCCACTGCTCGCACAGGTAGGGCGGGCAAATCACGCAGAGGCTTTTGATTTCTCCCCGGTCCAACATCTCGCGCACGATGAGCAGCCCCTCGACGGTTTTGCCGACGCCAACGTCATCCGCAATGAGCATTCGGATGGTGTCGAGTCGCAAGGCCATCAACAGCGGAACAAACTGATATGTTCGGGGGCGGATGGACACACGGCCCAGCGAGCGGAGGGGCGTCGCGCCTTCGCGCAACGTGAGCCGCGCCGCCTGCCAGAGTAGGTGCGCGCCCGCGACGTTGGACAGGTCGCCTGATGTCGGCGGGGGAAATTTTGCCGAATTGACGCGCTCTTCGGGGAACGAGTAGCCAACCAAATCGGTGAGTCCCTTGTGGACCGCAACGACCTCGTCGGTCGCGCCGGTCAATGGCCGCAATAACAGGAGATTGTCCTGGTCGCTCGGCAGGAGCACCCATTCACGACTGCGGCATTGGACGATTGAGCCAGGACTCATGATTTGGCGGCAAACACCGCCTTTAGATTTGTCATTACCCAGAATGCAGAAAAATATTTCATTCTGCACGGATAAATTTTAGGCGGCGGCGGCCTCTGCCGTGCCGCCGATGAGCTTGTGTCGGCCATTATGGTTCAAGCTGGATGCCTGCCGTGCCTGTTATGGTGAGACGCCTTTCGTCCGGCTGCGCCCATCGCGGCCTGATGGCAGAGCAAAAAAAGCATCCTGAAATCGGGGCGTAGCGCAACGGGCAAGCTGAAAATTGGGGAAACCGAACCGGGGGAACCGGTTTTCTGCTGGCGCGTCCCGCTGGAGACTTTAGCGTGCCATCAAATAGGCCGCATGGTGCAACCGGGAACCACTTCAACCGGACTGACTGGAACCGACTGGCCAGCATTCCGCGCCCGCGCAGGCGCGGCCCCGTTGAAGCACATATCATAGGTAGTGAAGTTGCAATTGCAACCAATGATGTGCTGATAGCATCTGTTCTAGCGAAGCCGGACGCCGGATCTCTAACAGCGGCCGCCCATCTGTGCGATTTCTGGTTTTCCACCATCCTGCGCATAGAACTGGCTTGGAAACACCTTCAATTGGACAAGGGCGGAGGAGTTCGTGGCGTGGGATTATTGGCCGTAAGTCGGAATAATCAAGCTGCGCAGAGCGAATAAAGTGTTTTTGCCCGAGGCAACAAAAATAGAAGGCCTTACAATGGGATATGATGAGTAGTAAGTACTATGGGTCGTCCCACGACCCGCGGTTCCGGAATAGTTATATGTCCCAGGAAGCCTGGGCTGTAACTGGTCCGATCTTCGAGACTCTATTATCGCGCCGGCCCCGCCAGCCGGATATGGGCGCGCTGCTGATCGCCCGTACGCCGCAGCGGGCGGTAGTGATGACGCCGACGCTCCGCCGCCGAGACAGGAGGGACCCGTGAATTCCCGCACCAAGTCCAAAGTGCATCCGGCCTCTGCAACCGCACCGGCTGAAGGTGCGCCGGTCGTCCCCCAGTGCTCGCCGGCGCTGACACCGGCAGGCCAACGCGCAGATGGCAGGCAAAGTTTTCTCACCACTTCATCGAAGAGGACTGAGGGCGGTGTCCGCAGCGGCGAGGTGGCGTCGGCGACCCGCGACGAGTACCGGGGGCGGGCCTCTTGCTGTTGGTTCATAGCCCAAACGGCCGCGCAGCTCCGTACATCGCCAAAGGGGGCAGAGGTCCGTATTCAGTCATGGCGTTGGAAACAAGGACAAACCAATGAAACACCTTGATGAGATTTCACTGCGCTTTCCGCGGTTTTCTGCTTTCCCGGAGCGGTTGGCTGTTCCGGACGACGGGGAAACGAATTAGCCCAAAACAAAAAACGTGATTATGGATCTCAATTCCGATCCTCCTATCGATGCGCCCGACGAGGCAAAATCGGAATCCGGCCATACACGTTTTGAAAGACAAGACGCGAAACCGGCAGACGGCAACAAAGCAACCATTGTATCGGCTGCGGTTGATTCTGTGTATGGCGCGGTCACAAAAGAGGGTGCTACTCAATCGAATGGAAAGGAGAGGAGGAAGACGAGGAAAAAGGAAGACTACACGGACGGGGAGGTACTCGAAAAGGGACGGTGGTTGTGGATTACGCCGTTCGAGAATCGGGGTGGATCTTTTTCCTTCCGCGTCAAAGGGCAGTTGCCGATCTTCACAATGACTCCCCCCCTGGGTTTGCTCGACCGCCGCGGTCGGCAAGTTCTCTTCGAGGGCCAAAAGCCGAGATATCTAAGGGACAACTATGACAGCAGGCCGAACGCCAGGTCGTTCATGAACAACCTGGAGGATGCCTATGAAGGGGTTAAGGTCACAATGCATTCCGTGAAGACGCGCTTGACCGACGAAGAGGTGCGAGAATATGAAGTGCTGCATTTGCGCCTGAAGCCATATCTGGCAAAGAACCCTTATGCAATCAAGGAGGCGGGAGATCTTTATGAGAATACTTATGGAAACCTCATCAAGCCGATTTCAGTACAACGACTATTTGAATTGATGGTCGAATTGGAGTCACCCTATCTCACAAAGGATTGGTTGGACAAAATCCGCGTGTCGGTAAATGCAGTTTGCCGCGCGCTCGGCAGCCCTACCGAGTCGTTTGATCACAAGGCGCGCAACAAATACGACATGGACTTGGGGGATGTCACAGCGGACCGGCTGGAGCGGGCTCTGAAACCCATTCCCTACCGTCGAGCAAGGGAAATCTTGCGGCCTTTTAAAAGACTCCTGAAATTCGGTGCGGACCAGCATTATATCCGGGAGAATGTCGCGAACGCGGCGAATTTGCGCCAGACGCTGGCTGAAAAAATAGCCGAAGCGATGGCGGAAATCACCATCGACAACATTGCGCAGGTGCAGATTGCTCTCAACATTGCTGCAAAATACGAAGTTGGGGCGCGTGGCGCTGGTTATTTCGTGCCTCATGTGGTGTTTATGTACTACGCCGCGATGAGACCGTTGAGCGAATTGAGGCAGATGAACCCGTTAGATGCCCGTCTGCATAAAAAGCTCATCCGTCTATGGTCGACCAAGAAGAGGAGGAGACGCATCAAGACGCTCTCCGCCAATGCGGTTGCGGTGCTCGAGCATTATTGGGATGGCAAGCCGCTTTCGTTCGAAGGCTGGGATCTGTTTTGGAAGCTGGTGCAAGCAGCGCAAGGATATGATGTGAAACGCCCCGCCTGGTTCAAAGCGCCCTATGACGTCACGGTGCCGGCGAAGTCTGATGTCCCGAGGCATACTGGGTGTTCCCACAGCATAAACCGTTTCAAGGACCCTCGGGATGCGGTGCGCGAGGATGACCACCTTTGGGACACCTTTAGAAATTATTATGATGGACTGGCGACGCGGGAAGAAACTGCACAATTCTGCTCGCTCTTACCCGCGTCCATGTCCGTGACAGAAGTTCTCCGTGAAGCCATTCGCAAGGACTTGATTAAACATGAACTCATCGAGGAAGGCCAGCAAATCCCAACTGCTCCCGAAGTGCCGGATTTTGACGTAACGCCGCCACAGCACCAGCTATGGCTGCCTACGATTCCGGACGATGTTCTCAGGGACAAGCTTTGGAATAGCAACCTCAAAGTTGTTGCCACGGAACAGGGCACGGACGGGGCGTGGCTCAACGCCGTATGCCGGGCAAAGCGTATTCCGCTTCCGAAAGCCGGACGCGCGTCCCGCGAAAAGCCTCAAGATGCGCCGCTCCCCCCGCCGGTTACCACGGTGCCCCACGACGAACTCGAGAAAATAATCAAAGAACTGCACGGTGTTGCTCCTGCGGCAAAAAAGCTGGGCATCCAGACGTTGCATTTGAGCGCCTACTGCGCCGTTCACAAGGTAGCAGTGCCCGATGCGCACGCTCTGGCCTTGCATTACAACAACCGGCCAAGGGTGACCACGTCGCGAGCACAAGTGCAAGCAATGTTGGGACAATCATCCTTCGAAGACGTGGCTTCCAGTTTGAAAGTTACGCCCGAAAACCTGCGGCACTATTGCGAACGCCACAAGATTAAAATCGATCCGGCTCCCCCCTCACCATCTTTTACGACAACTCTTGATGACATTAGGGCGGCCGTGATCAAGGACCTCGAGACCAAACCACGCATGCCTCTGGAAACCCGGGAAGCGATTGAACTAGTGCTCAGCAAGACGCCCCAGGGACTGAGCGAGGAAGAGTTGGTTCTGCTGGTGGAGCAAGCGGTCGGAATTAAACTCACCAAGGGCGCAATCAAGTATGTGCTGACGGAATCCGCCAAAGGTCGCTTTGAACGCCGTTATGGCAGGATTCGCCTGATCGGCGCCTATGAGACCAAGGTTGATCTCGATCATCTGAAATCCCTGTTGAAACGGGAGCTGGGCCGCCGCGACCCATGGTCGTTGATCGAGGCTTTGCGGTGTGCGGCGCCAAAAACACCGAGAGGCTTGTCTGTCGATCAATTATTGGAGGTGCTGCCGCTGTTCGGCATCAATCTGGACAGGCCAAAGTTGAAGAAGGAACTCAAGCGGCTCGATCGTCAAGGCCGCGTGACGTTCTACTATAACCAAGTGACAATTCCAGAAGGCGCGCCCAACTGGAAACTGCGGGTCCACGATAAAGAAGCAACTCCCGGCTTTGAGGCGATCAAGAAACATGTGCATGATTGTCATGCGAAACTTGCCAATCCGAATCTCACGAATGTTGAGACGATGAAATTCATCTTGAGCATGGCTCCCGACGGATTGTGGCAGGACGAGTTGATTGAGGTTGCTGCAACCTGTGGGATCAAATTCAAATGGTCGTGCATTCACTCGGTAGTCGAGAAGGAGGCGAAAGGCGAATTCAAACGTGAAAATGGCCGGGTCAGGCTGGTCGGGGCGTTTCAGCCCAAAGTGACGATCCATGACATACGCAACGCTCTCCCCGCCGGGAAAGGCTCTGTGATCTCGCGCTGTGACTTGATCCTCGAAGTTTTAAAACATTTCCCCCGAGGATTATCTGTGGACGACCTCAGGGCGGCGGCTGAGTTGCGCGGCCATAAACAATCTCGCGACACATTTCGCCGGCAGATTTACTCCATGGCGAAAAGAGGCCAGGTGGACGTGGAGAGTTCACAGGTCCGACGACCCGATCTGCGAAACGAACTCGACTCAACTTTAAAATTAGTGTGCCATGAGAATCCAGCCTGATTTTCCGCCATGCCCCTCAAGCTAACTGCCCGAAACCAAGCCCTTGCCTTCGCGCTGAAGATCGCCGGTCGGTTTTTTGCTCTCGATGCCGTTTGGGGCTGCTTTGCGCGACGCCTGGACCCAGCAGTCCTTCCGGACGCGCAGGCCGTCGTCCAACCAAGTCCCCATTGGGTTTTCGCCTGGGGCATCCGAATCCCTCGCCCGTTGGCTACGATATCCGGTGCAGAACCATCTGCTTTATGTTCATGCCGTTTGCTGAGGCATGGGCAAAGCACTTGTGACGACTCGGATTCACCGGGGCCAATGTGCTTGAGCCGTCCGCCGGTGCCGGCGCGTTCTGGGCTGCGGAATCCCCGGATTGCTCATGTGATGGGTCCGCCGGCGAGATTGACCATGTCAGCGGACACATTCATTCTCAACTGCCCCCAGAAGCCAAAGTGCAAATGGGCGGCCTGGAGACAGCCACCCTGACCGGCGGCACATTCGATCTTGTGGCAGGAAATGTTCCCTTCGGCGACAATCCAACCGACTGCCAGGCAGGCTGTGGTCATTGCAACCGTTTTTGCAACCGCCAAGTGAAAACGCGAATTCCCTCGATATTTGCAAAAATAGGCGCGTCTGAGAAGCTTGCGCCAGGCTCCCCACACTCAACTATTGAAACCTCCATAAGTGCTTATGGCCCAGTAGGAGAGGGGTTTAGGCGGATTTCGTGGTAGAATCCAATGATGCGGAGAATTGTTGACGAAATGCAGTCAATTGCAACTGGGTGAATGAATTATTGCAACCGGCATTGCATCCGCTGTCACGGTTTTCACCTACGTATTTTCAGCAAAAGCCATGGCTCGATTGGCGATCTTTCGCCGGGTTGGGATGGCAGCATAGGCCCCACCGAAACCTGTGTCGGCCCCCGCCAGCGCAATCCTAGCCGGTTGGACGACCAATGCGGCCTTTCGGTGAGAAATTGCTGCCTAACTTAAGTCATGACCAATGATCAACAACCGAACCAATCAAAAGAAACACAGAAAACAGAAGGAAGCCACATTGGGGAGTTCGAAAACAGGCTGGTCGACGCCAAGACACTGCTTACGCGAGTTTGGGACGAACAATCACGTCCCTCTTTGCGATGGTTGCGACAACAACAGGCGGAGAGAACGATACCTTACGTGAAGCTTGGCGCACGTGTATGGTTTGATCCGATTGAGGTGCGTCGCTGTCTCACAGAGCGATGGACGATTGGTAGGAGATTGGGTTGGAAGTGACCCGATTCCAGAAGCTGGACACCTCAAAGGTATAGTTCTGCACGGCCCACGGCAGCAAATCACCCTGTACGGTGCGGAAACCGCCGACGGCGAAGAACAGGGCGCCGGGGTAGGCGCGTTGCGTTACTGCCAATCCCAGGAACTCGCTATAAAACCGCTCCGCCGCTGCCATGTCCGCCACGTTTGGGTGGATATCGTCCAGCGGACGACCATTTTCGATGCTGACTAGCCGCCACCGTCGCTATATTCTCCGGGCATACGACACATGTCGATAATCGCTCCAAAATTCGTCATGTTGGATACGGCCACTCTCGGCCATGTTGCTGCCGAGCCTACCGCGCCGTTCTCTAAAGAATTGTTCGCGATCCTTCGGACGGGTGAGTGGTTCCCTTATTTGACTTGGCATCATTTGGAGGAACTTATTTCCCACGGCAACGACGATGTATTCAGCTCCCGTGTTGCCTTTCTTTCCCGTTTGCCTCATGTGGCTTATCTCCATCTGGATGGGCATGAGCCCACTGAACCCTACTGGGCCTCTGCAGTTGATCTTCGGGCTTACGAAACGCGATTTCTTGCTACCCATCCTGGGGCCGCTCATCAGGACGTGATCGACGCCGTTTGGCCCTCCATCCGCGGCGGCTTCGTCTCTGGGGAGCAGTTTGTGGAGGCGAACCGTCAGTGGTGGGATGTTTATCGCCGCGATTACGCAGAGGCTCGGCAATTACGCAAAGAGCAGGTCGCTAATCTTACGCATTTTTCACCTACGGACTCGAAAGAACCCATCCCTCCCGAGGGCCAGCACGAGACCTTCCTTTCCAATGAGGCCAGCGCGAGTCTTCGTAAGCGGATGGCGGCCAACCTGGCCGCAAACATTACTCAATCTGGCCACCTCCGTCGCCTCAACGCCACCGCCCTGGCAGATGACTTTGCGGCGGCGGTGTTCGACATGAGCAGTCAGTTGCGTTCCGCTGGCCCTTGTATTACGGACGCATGGCTCCATCAAATCGGCGTTTCCCGTGACCGCTTGCCTCCTTCTCCAACCGTTGAGGACGTGAGGTACGAAGTCGGTTTTCTCCAGCAGATGCGCGTCATTACGGACAGTTTTTCTGCTTCCGAGGCCCAATCGGCCGTGCGTCTGCGGAAGGACCAGATTCCCTCTTGGGTGGTTTGGGAGCAGGTTGACCGGCGGATGAAGCAGTTACCTCGGGCCGAAATTGGCAATGTCAATGACAAGCACATCGTCGGTTTTGGTCTTTACGTGGACGTGCTCAATGTCGATAAGCGCGTGGCCGAGTGCTTACGCCAAGCAGCAGGCCACCACGCCCTCATTCTGCAAGTTTATCGCCGGGTACCGGTGGAAAGGGGCTTGGCCGGGTTGATCGCACGGTTGAAGTCTTCATCCTGATCCCCGCACAGGGCCACTCATTTCTCACTTCTTGTGCCATGGTTCCGTCCCCAGATTTACCCTTGTGCGCCTGCGTTTTCCGCCTCCCCAGGCGTGCCTACGCCGGCAGCGCCCGTGGGTATCCTCTATCCACCGGAGGTCTGGCCGCGGCCAACTAGACCGTGGATGGCACCCAACTTGAACTCGTGTTCAACTCCCCGACGTTTCGGCGCGACCTGCTCAGCCGAAGCAATCTGATACAATCTCGGTTAGCTCCCGAGGAGAAATTTTCCGACTGTGGCAACATCCTGCCTGATGCGGTCTCGGCTGTTGGCATTGCCTGGATGGAATTCCGCTGCACGAATTGGCCCATCTTGGCCAGGATCCAGGAAATCCTTTTGCAGGGTTTTCATTGCAAACGCGTAGCCCGTATTCTCAGCCCTCGCCTCCGCACGGAACCCTGCCACCGCCGCCTCTGGGCCGTCCACAAACCCCGTCGTCACGAGCAAAACGTCGTAAGCATCCTTCGGAAGCCGGCGTCCGGTTGGCCCCCCAAAGGCATTCAATTTAAGCACCAGCAGCGGGCCGATGTCGGCCACCGCGACCTTGCATTCTTGCTCTCTCCCATAGAGATCCTGTCCCTTGACTGGTACAATTCGGCGGCAGGCCAGCGCCCGATTCACTCCGGGAATCACGCTGGCCACTACATCGTCCACCATACGGGCGCCAGTCATCGAAGGCGGGTCTTCGGTAAGAAAATCCAGATAAAGATTCAGGTTACCAAATTTGCGAACCAATCGGTTGCCTTCAGATTTGAAATCCAGTCCTGCCAGATCTGTTTTGATCGTTCCATATTGCCCAGCCGATGCGGCCAGCGAGATACCAAAATCCACGTCCATTGTCACCGCCCCCGGTAAGCCGGCGACATTGTGTTTCGTCAGGTAATGCACGGCCAACCCGCCCACCAGCACAAGATCATCGTGGTATCGCTCCAGTGAACGCCATGCGGTCAGCAGCGCTGCTTGCGCCGACAGCAGGCTTTCCTTGGGATAATCTCCAAATGTTCCGAATTTGCTCATGCCCACCCTCCAGCAAAGTCAGGCCACCGTCTCAACTCTTCCGCCTGTTCCTCGCCACGTAAACCAACCTGCTGTAGATCGAGATAAATCTGTACGTCCGAAACCAATTCAAATCCTCGCACCGTCTGGGATGGACGAAACACGCCTTCATCCTTGGGCAGCACGAGCCTTAATCCACCGCCGCCGGCGGAGACGCGCCGTCCCAGCAGTTTTTCTTTAATGAGCGTCTCGTCGGGAAATTCCTTCACGTAAGCCGTCACCACCACCGGTGTCGTATGGGGATGCCGCAACCAGCCGGCAAACCACTGCGTGAATACCGGTGGCTGGTCGTGCAAGGTTGTTTTCAATTTTTCCGCCAACTCCACCGGATCGGGGAGCAGGACCGAATACTCTTGTATCTGCGTGCGCTTTTCCCAATCATCCGCCTTCACCCAGGCTTCCAGCACTGCGTCCGGCTTCGTCACCCGCAGACCATCTGCGGCTTCTGCCGCCCATTCGCGCGCCAGCAATTGCTGCCGGACCGCGCTGACCCAACCGAGACTTACTTGCGCCGACTTCGCCAGTTCCGTGACCTTCCATGAACGTGGCGGTCCTTGCAGCAACACTCGCAGCACCCGCGCCGACCGTGGCGCAAATAGTGACCGCACTTCCTTCTTCTCGTGAAATGGATTTCCCGCCGCACGCGTTTCAATAAACACCTGGTCAAACGCCAAGCGGGCGTTGCCCGCCAGGTCCGCGTAACCGATGCCCGCATCCATGCAAATTTTGGCCGACTCCTCCGAAATGAACGGCGCGAGCAATACGCCGTAACGCGGTGCATTTCCCGGCAACTGCTTGAGATGACTCTCCAATCGCAGCACCGCCGACCGCACCTCGCGCGGTTGGGCGAGCCGTTTTTCCTCCACCAACAACGTCCACTTCCGGTTACCTGCTTCCACTTGAGCCAACCGGTCCGCTTGTGCCGACGAACCGGAAAAAATGCTTGCCCCCTCTTCGAACGAAACCAGTTTCAAGGACGGCACCCGCCCTATCAACTCGCGCAGTAATTTCTCGCATTGCTCTCCAAAATCATTTGATTTCAGTTTTTCAATCATTTTCATCGCACGGTGAAACTGCCATATTTAGTGAAATCAAGCAAGTTTTATTTCATCCAATCTGACACTTTCACCTAAAGGTGAAATTGCCAGATTTACTGAAATCATTACATTTATTCTTACGATAGAAACTTGGCGCACAGCGTTTTTCCGCCATATGGCAAATATTCGCCATGTTTTTAATCATTTTTACTGTGCTCCGCTTAAACGACTTTGCAACGTAAGTTGCTTTGGTTCAGATGATAACAACACATTTATCGATTTCAAGATTTAATGCAAAATCCCGGCGATTCGAAAAACGGCTTGTATAATGGAAGCAGATATGAAGCCGGGTGGGTCAAAACAGAACCAAGAGAAGCTTACGTTCCTGGCGGACGTGAAGCTGGGCTACCGCCCCGATGAGGTAGCCTTCCTCCTTGGCAGCCCCCAGTTGTTCGCGGAGATGGTGGCGGCCAAGTGGCTTAAACCAGTGGTAAACCGCCATAAACTGCAACTTTTCGACAGGGGTGACATTTCCCGGGCCTGGGCGCGCGTTCTGAACGGGGAAGAGCCGCCACGCCGGGAACGAAAATAGACGGTGAGCAGGTGACGGCCGGAGCAGAAACTGAGCCGGAGCCATTGATGAATGAAGCACGGATCGCCATCCGAGAATTCTAAATTTGCAGCTTCACAATTCGAGCAGTAAGCCCCACCTTTGATTCGCTTTGAAAATGGAATCCCCTTCAAAGAACGGTTCAAGCGCCAAGCGCGCTTCAAGCTCCGGCGTTGCGCCGGCTTTCCCAATGTACCAGCTCAAAATCACGCTGGACCTCATCAAACCGGCAATCTGGCGCCGCTTATCCGTGCCCGGCAACGCCAGTTTGGGCTGGCTCCATGCGGCCATCCAGTTGGCGATGGGCTGGACCAACAGCCACCTGCATCAGTTCGAGGTGGGCGGCCGGCTCTTCTCGGACCCGCACGTCAATACTCCAGGGTTCGAGGGCGAGCCGGAGGTCCTGGACGAAGCCAAATTTTCCCTTCGGGATGTCGCGCCCTATGGAAAGGACGTTCTGCATTACGAATATGATTTCGGGGATGGCTGGCAGCACACCATCGTCGTGGAGAAAATTCTGCCGCCGGAGCCTGACGCGACAACCGTCGCCCGATGTCTGGCTGGCAAGCGCGCCTGCCCGCCGGACGATTGCGGTGGGCCTTGGGGCTACCAGGATTTGCTGAAGGTTCTCCGCAACCCCAAACACGAAGAGCACAATTCGATGAAGGAGTGGCTTGGACGCCCTTTCGATCTGGAAGCGTTCGATGCAGTCCTCACGAATGACTACCTGCGGATGCTCAAGTGGCCTCGCACGTCGGAAGCGCATCTCCGCCGCGCGCTGATGAAGCGGGATGGTTTCGGCTCATAAGCCGGCGCAAATAATGAGCAGGCGATCAAAGGAAGATCCGTTGATCGGAGAAATCGGGCGTGAACTCATGCCCGGCCATTTTTTCCGACGGGATGAGGTATCGGACCTTGTCACCAATTTGGACGGGATGCATCGGAAACTTGAGGTTTTGGTGAAGGCCGGGGAAGCGGCGAGGGCGGTTCGCTTCTACGAGATCATGCTCTCCGGGGTTTATGCCAAAATCGAGGAAGCTGACGACGAGTGTGATTTGGCAATGCTCTTTCATCGCCTTGCCTGCGGTTGGATCCGTGCCTGCCAGGCAGCCGGCCTACCAGGCGAGGAAACCATCCGCCAGCTTCTCAACTGGATGAAGAACGACAACTACGGGTTCTGTTACGAAATCGAGAAGGAGGTGATCAAGGCGCTGGATCGGAAAGGACGGCAGTTGTTCATCGGCCACTTTCAGCAGCTTGTTGAAAAAGCATTGCCTGCGCCGGTCAACGGTTCCCCGAAGGCAATTTTCGATTACGAAAATGACGTGAGATTGCCGGCGATGTCGCTCAAGCAAATCTACCAGTCATTGTGTAATGCCCCCGCTTACGCCGCGCTGTGTGGGCAGTTGGGATTCAGTCCGCGCGATTACGAACGGTTGGCCGAGATGGAGATTTCCAAAAAACACTGGACCACAGCCTTGGAATGGGTGGAAAATGGAATCACTCTTGAGCCGACGCGCGACTGGCGCAACGAGAGCAGTCATTCTCTGAAGGAGTTGAAGCCGGAAATCCTCCTCCATCTGGGTCGGAAGGAGGATGCGCTGGCCCTGGCGTGGAGCGAATTCCAAGAAAACCCCGGCGAACTCACATACGAGGACTTGATGTCTTACGTGCCCGGAAGCGAGAAGGCCGCGTGGCACGAACGGGCCATGGCCGTTGCCGCCGGTACCGGCCTCGGGGAGTTCATCTCTCTGTGCGTAAGGGCCAAGGAATGGGAAGGACTCGGCCAGCGGGTGCATTCAGCAAAGCCGGTCGAACTGGAGGCTCTGAGCCATTACTGCACCGAGCCGGCGGCTAATGCGTTGGCCAAAAGGGACCCTCTGGGTGCGGCCAAGTTATATCGTGCCTTGGGGCTGCGCATCCTCGGCGCGGGAAAAAGCAAGTATTACGATGCGACTCTGGACCATTTTGAAAAGGCCCGCAAGCTGTATTGCGGAGCAGGCCAAAGCTCGGATTGGGAGGCGCTGGCGGGGACTGTGCGGAACGCCCATTCACGAAAGAGGGGATTCCTGGCGGCATTCGAGCAGATTGCCTCCGGCAAATCCCAGCGGTCCCCTTCGTTTGCCAAACAAGCGCAGGAGCAATGGAAACGGCTGACTTCATAATCGCTGCCGGCGCGATAACAGAGTTTTCCTCACGGAAAACTACCCCCCTGGGGAACGGCGGTCGCTTGGGCTTTGCTGGCGTTCCTGAAAGAAAGGGAGGAGGAAACAGTCCTCAATTGCTCGTCCTTGATCGCAGTTCTGCCAGAGTGCCCTTGCTTAACCGCAATTTGTCACAGAAAAACATCACCTCGGCTCCGACATACGCTCTGTGGGCGCTGTAGTTTAGCCCATAGGACGTTTTGCGGCAGCCGCGGTAAAGCGTCCTAATCTCCGGCGTGTTGTCGTAGGAAACGATCCAGTATTGGTGAATTTCCGACTGTACCATTTTCGCGATCAAAGCGTGGTCGGCGTGCTTATAGTGGTTTCGGTAAAGGCGTTGGCCTTTTAGGTAATATGGAGGATCGAGGTAAACCATCGCGTGTTTGTTCAGGCCCTGGATCGTTTGCTTAATGAACTCGGCGGCATCGAGATTGTAAATTGAAATTCGGTCACGATACCGGGCGATAGATCGGATCCGACGCTCGAGTTCCTTTTTGTTGTACCGGGCGTCGATCTTCCATTCGCCTGTCTGGTCCAGTCCGCCGATCACACCTCCATTCAGAATCCCAGATCGGTTGGTCCGATTCAAAAAGAAGAGGGAGAAGCCAAGGTCGAGTGTGGAGTGATCGTCCGCATGCCTCTGGATTTCACGCTGCTTATGCCACTGCGCCATCGTCACAGGTGTATCGACAATCTTTTTGCAGAGAGCCTCTGTTTGATTTATCACCGCATCCCAGAAACTGAAAACCGCGTTGTCCAGATCGTTGAGGTGAACATGGCTGACAAACTCAAGCATCAAGAGTTCGATGGCGACGCCGGCTCCACCGGCGTATGGCTCAGCATATTCCGAATCTTGAAGGTTGTTGGTCTTCAGGATTGATTGCACAAATGACCCAAGCTTGGCCTTTCCCCCTGGATATCGTAGTGGCGTGTAATAACTCATGCGCGGCGGAAAATTACATGAGGGGCCGATGTTCGGCCAGCTTTTATTTGCGAGCAGGATTTACCACAATTTTGCCACGAATGGTTCAATGGAATCCCAAGCGCTTTTCAAATCATCCGCTCTTGGAATAATTTGCGCGCTGTGGACATAAGCATTCAACGTGTTGGTGGAAAGCACATCGTGCTGCCTTCCGAGGGCCACTCGAAGCGGTTTAAGTTGGGCCTTCGTCAGGACTGCATTCGACTCCATGTAATTGGCGATTGCCGTCAATTTGGAGACCAGCTTGTCATCGGGTTTAATTCCGATACCAGGATTGCGCGCCGCATACTCGTCCCCGCTCAACTCTATGAAAACGCGGAACAAGACCGCGCCAGCATTCGGCAGATCGTCGACTTTCAACTTCCGCAGCTCGTCGTAGATCTTGTTGATCCTCGTGTGTGTGATCTTCAACTTGTGCCCCTTCGGCACGATCGTTTTCCGCTCAGTCGAAAGCGGCACGCGTCTGCCCGTCGTCATCGAGCCCGCCGCTGTTTTGATCGCGGCACCCGAAGTTAGCGACCACGACTTATTTGTGGGCGCGACTGCTTTCTGATTGCCGCTTAAGTCTTTAATATATTTGTCACGTTTGGCCTTGTCGAAAATGTCTCCGACCCTCTTTGCCTTCGATGCCACGTCCTTCACGATTTGGCTCAACATGTTGAGCGTCCATTCTGGCGACTTGGACGCCACGATCTCTCCGTTCTGGACACTCAAACCGAGATCGTCCATCGAGTCTTTGTCCTCGAGGATACGCTCGAGGTTTGTCACCGGAAATTTGTGGTGGTCGATTTGCTCAAGGTCTTTTTGGCTCAATTTTGCGTTCCGTTTCACATAATCAAGCACTTGGAGAGAAATTTGCGGTTTTCCCTGTGCAGCCTGCGCACGGCGAATGGCGATTGCGCCCCATCCCTCGGTGCCCGCCCCTTCTAAGCCGATGGCGTGTTTTCGCTCAATCCAGCGGTAGCCTTCTTCCTTGTCTTTGACAACGACGCAACGACATTGGTCCAGAAGTTTCCCGTCATGTTTCCGCACCAGGTCGCTGATGGCTTTTTCGATGGGCACTCCGTGGGCCAGCGCAGGCTGATGCAAAATCTTTAACGCCGTAACCCGGCGGTTCCCCTCGATGACGCGATAGACGCCCTCTTTATCCGTCGGGCAGACCATTAGTAAATCGAACGGGCTGAGACCGAATTCCAGAATATCCTTGGCAAGAACAGCGAGCTTCTCCCCTTGCTCTTCAATCATCGCCTGGATCGTTTCGTTCTGCCCAGGCTGGGGACCGAGCCGATAGTTTTCGAAATCAACAACCAGATCCGTTAGCGGAATGAATTTGGTCGTCCCAATGTCGCTCATATTTCTTTTATGTTTGCATACTGGCGCTAAATTTCACAACCCTGCCTCATGTGTCAAGGCTAAACAGGACAATTGGCCGCCGCCGCCCGCATTTTGCCCCGTGCCACGCGAACCTTGTCCGGTATCAGTCTGAGACAATGGGAAAGCGAAGCCGCCTTCCCAGCTGGCGTCATGGGAAAGGATGTCATGTTGGCGTAAAGGCAGCCACCACCGCTGAGGCACTGTGATCGCGGTCGGCTCAACGTCCATAAGCGGGAAAACCTCCAATAAACAGCCGTTTATGGCAACGCGGATGATTATATGGCCCGTCATGGTTGAACAATTCCCAGCCTTTTCTGAATCCGGTGGGCAGCCAGTATTTTGGCGTGCCGACCGTGGGACTGTTCGGCCAGCGCTCGGCATACGCCACAACTACACCGTAATCGTTATGGATGGGGCGGAGGCAGGGGCATCTGACGGAAGTTGGTAAACCGAGATATGCGCGGCGGAAGCCCTTTCCCGCCCCGGATAACATCCTGGAACCGCCATGCGAATCGGCCCCAAAATCCTTCGAAAACGGTGTTTTAAGCTAGCACATTAGCACAGTAAACATAGCACAATACCTACGAAGATTGCCACCGTGTCAAGGTGATGCTCTTCCACTGAGCTAACCGCGCCCCCGCTTGCTCCAAACGTAGGCCCAATGCACCCCTTTTGGCAAGCGAAGAAAAGGCTAAATGCTCAAGGCCGAATGCTAAAGGAAGAGTTGAAAGGCATCCTGGTTTGCTTCTTTTTCATAACTTCAGCCTTTAGCCTTCAGCCTTCAGCCTTTTCTTCAGCCTTTCCACCGCCCATTGCGCGTGTTCGGCAATGAGCGGTTCCGCGTCCGCCGCCGCCCGGGCCAGCGCGGGCAGCGCGCCTGAATCGCCACCGTTCCCCAGGGCCACGCAGACGTTGCGCAGAAAGCCCCGCCGTTTCGCCCGCAAAATGGGGGTGCCGGCAAACCGCCTCTTGAACCCCGCTTCGTCCAGGGAGAGCAATTCAATCAAATCCGGGGCCGCCAGTTCGGCGCGGTAATGCGGACGCATCAACGCGCCTTCCTTGGCAAAGCGATTCCAAGGGCAGACGGCCAGACAATCGTCGCATCCGAAAATCCGCGTGCCGATGGCGGCCCGAAATTCCTCCGGGATTGGCCCCTTCAGTTCGATGGTCAGGTACGAAATGCAGCGGCGCGCGTCGAGTTGGAACGGGGCGGTGATGGCGGCGGTGGGACAGGTGTCAATGCAGCGCCGGCAGGAGCCGCAGCGGTTCTTCTCCGGCGCATCCGGCTCGATCTCGAGCGTGGTGATGATTTCGGCAAGGAAGATCCAGTTGCCGAACTTGCGGCTGATGAGGCTGGCGTGCTTGCCGATGAAACCGAGTCCCGCCCGCTGCGCCAGGTCGCGTTCGAGCAAGGGGCCGGTATCAACATACCACAACGAGCGGTCCCCGCCCGCGCCGATCTGATTAATGAATCGGGCCAGGGTTTTGAGGCGTTCGCCCAGGACGGCATGATAGTCGGAGAATTGGGCGTAACGGGCAATCTGGCCGGCTGTGCCCGCTTTCGGTCCGGGCGCGGCCGGTTCCATATTATAACTGACAGCGAGGGTGATGATGGTCCTGGCGTCGGCCAGGACTTGGGCCGGATCAATTCGTTTGTGGGCATTGCGCTGGAGATACCCCATTTCGCCGTGGCAACCGGCGTCGAGCCAGCGTTGGAACTCGGCGGCGTGGTCGGGCGGGAGGGCGGACGTGAACCGGCAGGCGTCAAAGCCCAAGGCGCGGGCGCTTTCCTGAATGGCCGTGCGTCCGTCTTCCGTCATCACGCCTTCCTCACTGTTGCGCGAGCTGGAATTGGTGCAACACCTGCTGGACAACCTCTTTGGGCGAACGCTGGCCGGTCTGGATGAGCACGTCGGCCTGGCGGTAAAGGGGATCGCGCAGGGCGAAGAGTTCGCGAATTTTGCCCAATGGATCAGCGGTTTGCAGCAAGGGCCGGTGGGTCTGTGTTTGCACCCGTTCCCAGATGGTTTCGGGCGAGGCCCACAGGCAGACGACCAGGGCATGGGTTTTCAGGCTGGCCAGATTGGCCGGGTCGGCAACCAGACCGCCGCCGGTGGCGATGACGGTCTTTTGCCGCTGGCTCAGGTTCTGCACCACTTGCTGTTCCAACTGGCGAAAGGCGGCCTCGCCCTGTTTTTTGAAAATTTCCGCGATGGACATGCCGCATTGGGCTTCGATGAGTTCGTCGGTATCAACAAACTCGAACTGCAACAACTCGGCGGCAAGGCGGCCGACGGAGGATTTGCCGGTGCCCATAAAACCGACCAGGGCGATGTTCTGCATGCTGCGCACGGGCTAAAGCTATAGGCTGAAGGCTGAAGGCTAAAGGCTAAAGTATCCGAACCGGCAATGGCCCGGATGACGCCTTGAGTGTCAGACCCACGCACAGTCTTGGGTTAAAGCACCGGGATCTGCTCCTCAATTTGATAGAATTGGGTTGCACAATTCGAGAAAACGGCTTGATACGTGCCCGAACTCTCCGTGATCAACACCCCGGTATTTGCATAAGTGCCGTTCACGGTGGGCGAGCTTACGAGCTTGAAATCCGTGGTGGGCAGATTCCCGGGGGCGGTGAAGGTAATGGTAACATTAGCGCAACCAGCACCCGTTGGGATGGCTGTGATGCTGGTAATGGTGAATGGGATTGAAATGGTCACCTGTGCCACGGCCAAAGTGGTGGCCTGGTTGGTCCCCGGAGGCGACCAGACCCGCCAACAATTGGTCGTTGTGGAAGCGGCATAAAGATTGCCAACATTATCCCAGGCCGCGCATGTGTAGTAGTTGGCGTAATCGATATTCGTCAGGGTTTGGACCGTCGCGCCGTTCGTTACACTGACAACAGAGCCATCGGCGGTGTGTAGCACCCGAACACCAAAAGCCGTGCTCGTCCCACCCGGATCAAGTGTCATCGGCAGAGCCACCATCGTTGGATGTGTTCGAGAGTTGATGACGGTGTCGAGAACTCCGCAAAACGTGCCGTCCGAGGCTCCAACGCCCCAATGCACTTGTCCCGTTGCCGTGCCATACGCGTAGGTGGAGCCGCCGGCTTCGGGGGGGAGAGCGCCGTGATTCCAATTGGTGTACTCCATGGTTCTTAAATCGGAATAGTTGTAGGGCAGATTTTGAGAAACGAAGATGTCAAGATTGGTATCAACCATGCAACCGCCCGAAGAACCGTCGTAGAGGTCGGAACTGCCGCTCGATTGCACAGCCTGCGTCCCTTCAGTGTCAGCGGGATCAGCCACCCCGTTTTTCATATGGTACATCCAAATACCCCAATTGGGATAATCACTATCACACAACCAGAGCGCCGCGTTGGTCGTGGTGGTGCCTGTAACATCAAACTCCTGGATACCACCGCTCAGATCAGATTTGTCCGGATTTGTAGCATAACCGGCTTCGTTGATCACAATTTGATTGGTTGTGGCCCTCATATCACAGGCAATGATTGCGCCAACACCGCTGTCATCACACCAGTAAATCCTGTCATCGTCCCCGATTCGGATCTTCAGGGGATCATAACCAACGGGGACGGTGCTGGGCATGGTTACTCCTGCGGAAGTATCCCCCGCATCGTCAGTGGTATATCCCGCATCGCCATACCAGCCTTCGTCAGCCTGGCTTCCATCGGCATTCATTTTGTACAAGCCGGCCTGTTGCGCCGCCACGGGGACGACGGGAGAGGACCCTCCGTTTAGGGCGCAGCCCATGATGACGCGTCCGTAATAAGGGCTGTTGGTATTTTTATCAACGTCGATGCCCTGCGGGGCATAAGCCGGCATGCCGGCATTGGTATCAACGCTGATTTGCGTCCAAATGGGGAAGCCGGTGGCAGCCGCCGTAATGCTGACAAAATAAGTTCCGGCGTTTGTGGGCGTCCATGACACCGCATTGAGGCCCATATTCGTTCCGCCGGCAATCGTCCCCACCACGGTGTTCCCTTGCAGGATGTTGACCGTGACGCCCCGGTCGGCGGTCTGATTGAGACGGTAGGTGATGGATACGGAACTGCCCTCGAAGGCGTTTGTGCTGGCTAAACTGCCATTGACTTGAATGTCAGTGGCATAAACATTGGCGCGGGCCGTGGTTGTGGCAGACAGGAAAGCCAGGGCCAGGGCGAGGCTTCCGGCCACCCGGCCGGATTCCAGCGGATTAAATGGTTTCATAATTCTGAGTTGGTTTCCATGACAAGACACAATTTACTCCTTTAACGGTGCTTTTTCCAATGTCAGCGAGCTTTCAAGCGAGGGGTACTATTGCACAAAATCCGCCCAAAGGCAATCGTTTTTTGCCCCGTTTTTAACCGAAAGGCTGAAATGATTGAAAGACCCCCGAATCAATTTCGGATACTTTAGCCTTTAGACTTCAGCATTCAGCCTTTCTTCGCCTGGCGGGAGCATCCAGCGATGCGGGCGCTTGCCGTCCTGGCTGCAGAAGGCCAGATAAACCTTGGCGGCGTTCATGACGTTTTCGGGGATGGCGTCTCCGGGAATCTGGCCGGCCATGTGCAGAATCAACTGGGCATCGTTGGTGTCGGCGTTGATGTCGCGCGCGGTGGCGCCAACCAGGATGAACGCCATGAATTGTTCCTTCTTTGTCATAAAATTTTCCGTTTTCCACCATCTTGGACCCGTGGGTTGGACATTGGCTGTCCATGTGAATAAGTTTTGGTCGTGGTGCCACAGATTGTTGCTGGAATATGTAAGGAAACCCGACGCGGCCATTCCATTCCGGCCAATGGCCGGGCTAGTTTTTCAACGTTTCCACCCCCACCCGTACCAATTATGTTAAAACGCTTACTTGGATTATTTTGGAGCAAGGATTCAGATATTGCCCCTCTCATCGCATATAATTTCCCAAACATCGGGCCGAATGGTGAAATAACTATGAATTGTGTAATTCATCCTTCGGGCAGGCCCCATCTCGCCCATTCCGGCAGCGAGCAAGATGGCTATGCCGGGGTGGTCGGCGTTCCCAGCCATTGTGTGGCAGCCGTTTTTATAGAAGCCGATCAATATGGTCTTCGCTTCCATTGGAAGCCCTTTAAGTTGGATGAGAATAGCGTGCCTTCGCCTTTTAGCATCCCGCCAAGCGGAAAATCTCCAGAAGACCCAACCAAAAACAGGGATAAATAAAGCCGTCCAAAGCCATTTGATAATTTCGAACTTCGATTGCGCATCCGTGGGCATATTTTGAAAGTTTCCGCCGAACGGAAATTGAAGTAAACGCAAATTTCAGGATTCCAAAACGACCCTATACCGGAGAATTGGAGATCGAAAAATTCCAAATTATGGACCAGGCTTACGATTTAACGCGCTGGTGGTGTGAATTGCGGGAGGCCCGACTTCGTGATGAGCGGGGGCCTGACTGGGAAAACGAGGAGAATTACGCCGATGCGAGAGAAAATGACGTTGAGAGGTTCTCCTGCCAACGGATCGTTGATAAAGCGTCAAAAATGCGGCCTGCGATGACCGCATTTACAACACACCCTTTCCGGTCTGAACATAGAGTCTGCCATGCTGTTTGAAACCCCGGCGAGAAGTTGTCCCACGAAAGTCATCGGGCCAAAAACAATCGGCCTGGGCGGTTCATAGACATCATAATCAAGAGAACCGCAATTAGGGCAGGCATGTAATCGACGGACATAATCATCGACCTGGCCGCAATATGCTTGAACTCGCCGATGCAATTCCGCCATGACGAGATCGCCATATTCTCGATTGAAAAGCCATGTCAATTCTCCGCATGTTGGGCAGTTAAAATTCTTGGCAAACAGCTCAACCGGAAATTCCAACTTCTGAGAGCATTTTTCGCAAAAGCATGAAAGGTACTCCGGTTTGTCCGGCATATTCTGGGCCATCCAGTCCGTCAATTGATCCGCCGTCATCTCCACCTCGGCGGGAGGAAGATAATCAGGCCCGGAAGGTTTAGGTGGTTCCATAGGCGTGATTTAAAGATATTTGATTTTTAAAGTAAATGCAAAACCCGCTTGCCATCCATACACTGCCGGGGGAAGAATCCCCCCACACGCTCATCAGCATGTGGGATATGAAAGAATTCGCAGCCGAATCCATTGTCCGCGTCACGACCATCCTGAAGCGTTTCGTTGATGTAACGCAGGACGTTGCTCATTGCCCAAAGTGGCCAAAATGGCCGACAGATGAGCAAAAACGGCTTAAGACTGAACTGGAGTCCATTGTTCCACATTTAGAGGCGCTGGGGCTTCCTAAAATGATCGAGCCTTGCAGGCGGTCTATTTCAGCAGTTGCTTTGCCAGGCCCAAAGGAGTCGGTTGCGCGAGCAAAATTCCTGCAAGAGCTTTTTGACGATGAATTAAGGAGCCGAAACTTTTTGTTCATCCCGGCTGATAAGCTCAAATTTTACACCAGCCCAAACCCGTTCGATCTTGAAGGGGAAAAGGACATTTCGGACAAATTTCCAAAATGTAACGGAGAGGGTGTGAGCGCCGCGAAGTGCATTGCATTAGCCCAGCCCACAGCTTGTGTGTTTCATCTCATGCGCGTCCTGGAAATTGCATTGGGGATCTTTTCAACAAAAGGACTGAAGCTCCCCGACCCGACAAGCGATTGGGAGCGAAGCTGGGGAAAAGTTCTTGGCCCAATAAAAGACACAATTGACTACAACAATCGCCCCAAAACCGCCCCCGCAGGCTGGAAGCCCCTTCCGAACTGGAAGGCGAACAAGCCTTTTTATGAAAACGGCTATGCTTTTTTTGAGGCTGTTCGCAGTCCGTGGAGAAATTCAACCATGCATGTCGCCCGAGATTACAACGAAACCCAGGCGATGGATATTTTTAATCCAACCGGCACACTCATGCGTCACCTTGCAACCAGGCTCAAGGAATAGCGGGCGAGAAACCACAAATTGACTTTTCAAGAAATCGGGCGAAATTCGATACCGACATTTTAAAAGTAAAACAAAGGCCCCACGGTGCTGATAACACCGCAGGGCCGCAACAAAAGGCGTAGAGGCCCAAAGTTGCTGTATCTTGCGATACGCAGTCACTTTATGCCCGCGCCGTGAAAGGGTCAAGTGACGTGTATTTGCTGCGATGGCGATACCAAACGATTTGGCAGTTTTAGAAACCGCAACGGCGTGGTGCGTCGATTCCAGTGCTTGAAGTGCGGGAAGACCTTTAGTGAACAGCGCCCCCTGGCCGGTGTCCGCACGGAAACCGACAAGACGGTGCAGGTGGTCAAAATGCTCTGCGAGGGCCTGGGCGTGCGCTCCACGGCACGCCTGAGCGGCGTGGAGAAAAAGACCGTACTCAACATTCTCAAGACGGCTGGCGAGCATTGCACCGCATTCCTTGACACCCGGCTCCACAATCTGCCCGGAGAACCGTTGGAGGTTGATGAATGTTGGACCTTCGTTTCCAATAAGCGCAACCAAGGAAACACGGACATCACGGGGGATTTTTACGCCTTCCTGGCATCGGGCCAGAAGACCAAACTTGTTGTTTCCTTCATAGTCGGCAAGCGTAACGAGGCGACTGGCGGAGAGTTCATCCGAGACATTGCTGGCCGGGTGCCGGATCAGTTTCAAATTACGTCTGACGGCTGGCGCGGCTTCATCCGGGGCGTCTTGGACAACACTTTTGAGCGGGCCAACTACGCCGTCCAGATCAAGAAGTACGACGGTTACAACCGTGCTATTCCAGGCGGCAAACGCATCCGGTACAGCCCAGGCAGATGCGTCGCGGTTAATACGCGCCGCATTTGTGGATCGCCAGATCGTGAGGCCACCTCCACATCGCACGCCGAGCGGCTCAACCTGAGCCTGCGCCATTTCAATAAGCGGTTCACGCGGTTGTCCCCCTGCTTTTCCAAGAAGATGGAAAACCTCGTCTTCTCGGTCGCCTTAACCGTGGCCTTTTTCAATTTCTGCCGTCCGCATAAAACGTTGAAAATCAGCGGGGAAGACGGCGACGCCAGCATTGAACGCACCCCGGCAATGGCCGCCGGCCTGACGGATCACATCTGGACGGTGGAGGAATTGCTTACCCAGCCTTTATGAAAAACAGAAAAATAAAATCAGATGCCGACGAACGCCCGATCAGAAAAATGAGGGCTAATGAGCTTCGTTGCGTTTATCGAGCCATTTCAATAATCCGTAACCTCCCTGCTGTACAGCGACACACCGTAATCTGGAGATCGGGGCTAATAAAAACTCAGCTTTTTGAGATTCCTTGGGAAATGTACCCTCTATCTGGTTCGCAAGCCTATCTCTATCTGGAATCCTGCGAACGATCCAACAATGCGGCCCCAAGGGGAAAGCATCGCACGCGGAAACGATCTTATCAACAGCCTCATAATCCACGCCATCGCCGTTGATATAAAGCAGGTGTGGCCAGGAAAGTTGTTCAATTGCGGACATTTGTGCGAGAATATCCCCTTAAACGAGGGTGTCGATAAAATTTGAAGCAAATGGAAAATATCAGCAACAATCTATGGCACCACGACCTAAGTTTTTCCGGGATTGTATGCTTCGCAAACGCAGATTTTGGCGGCGGCCGATCTGCCATTGTTGCAGCGGTCCAACCAAGCGGTTTGGCCGCTTTGAGAAAAGGAACCGTATTGTCCAGAGATGCCGCTGTACTTGGTGCCGTGGCTTTTACACGGCGGGCGTAGCTCAAAGTCGTCTCATTCCCACATTGGGGTGGCGTTTGTGATGTCGCACGACAATGATCCGAATGGTCATGGGAAATCGGCGAAACAGAATGTGATAGGGAAATCGCCGCAGATTCACTCGGCGGAGACCTCGTTCAGCGGGATGTGAACGATCGGGGTTTTCTCCGATCTGCTCAATTAAGCGAAGCAATTCATTCCAAAACTCATCAGCCAGGTTGGATGAAACATCCTCGTAATATCTGAGTATGCCGTTGACGTCCCTTTGCACCGCCGGATGATACACCACCCTCATCGTCCGCGAGATTCCTCGACGCGGCGAACGAACTCTTCGTGCGAAAGAGGGGCGACCGCCCCGCTCTCCAAGTCCTGGTCTCTTTGCAGGGCTTCTTCATCCGAAACCTCCGGATCGGATGGCGGAAGAGTCTGGAGCAAACGCCAAACCAGTCCGGCTCGCAATGGTTCCGGCAACGCCAATGCCTCGCTCTCAATTTCCTTCACATCCATGCTTTCAAGATACCCAATTTGCGGAGTTCAGGCAAGACAGTTCTGCCTCAGCCATCCGGGCATCCGTGTTCTGCGGGCAACTCCGCCCCCGCCTGATTTCTGCTTTCCCAGTTTCAGCGTCATTTGTAAATACTAAATTAACGCTGTTTTTGTAAATACTTCTCTGACAGCATTTTATGATTATTCAAAATGATGAAAATTTCACTGTTTGTTGACAGCCCGCCGTCGCCAAAGACTTTGGCGCGCCAGGGGCCTGTCGCGGCTGAACGGCTTTTGTCCCGCGTGCTATTTGAGGCGGACGCGGAACTGGCTGGCTTCGACGGCCCGGGCCAGGTCGCCGCCCTGGAAGAGTTTGCGGTATTCCGCGGTTTCGAGAAGGTGCTGGCGCACTTCGGAATTGTCGCGCCGGATGAGGTACTTAAGCTCATCCATGTCATCGGACCAGCGGACGCCATTGAAGAACTGGGCGCCGGCGAACTGCGTTTTGTAGAGCGCGTTGCGTGTATAACAACTGCCAAGGTGGAGGTATTGGCAGTCGCGTTCCTTGAAGAACGCCACGGCCGACGTCATCATGAACATCCCCAGGTTCCGGCTGTAGTAATTCAGGTCATAGAACGCGTAGTAGTAGTACGCCAGGCGGTCAGCTTCGAGGAACAGCGTGGCTGTGCCGACTTCCTTCCCGGACTTGAGGTCGGTGAACACCAGCAAGTGCGAAGTGATCTTCCCGTTGAACAGCGCGTCGAGCCGCTCGCGGGTCATGATGTCCTTGCCGAATTTGATGTCCGCGTAGGTCTGGTAAAACTCGCGGCGCTGGGCATTGTAGTCGAACGCGGCGCGCGGGACGAGGCTGGCCTGGATGTCCCCGCCTTTGCGGAGAATCCGCCGGTTTTCGGAGGAGGGGCGGTGCCGGCGAAGGTCCACGCGCACGTTGCGGCACAGATAGAAGCGGTCCATGTCCCGCGACGACGGGAGGAATCCCTGGGAAAAAAAGTCGCCCGCGGTTTCCCCCGCCTCCGGGACCGCCCAGATGGCGTAAGGGAAGATGTAGTGGCCGTAATCGGACTTGTGCTCGGAGAAGAGCAGCTTCATGCGTCCTGACTCCCGTTTAGGTGGATGCGCGGCAGCCGCGCCCGCCAGCCGGCCAGCACGTCGTACGAAACCGAGTTCTTCCACTGCGCCACTTCGTGGGCCGAAATCTCCTCGGCGCCCTGCCGCCCCATCAGCACCACCTCGTCCCGCAGGCGCACCTCGGGCAAGTCGGTTGTATCCACCATGAACGCGTTCATGGCCACTCCGCCGATCAGAGGCGCGCGCCGTCCGTCGATCAACACGCAACCCTGGTTGCGCACACGCGGGTAGCCATCCCCATACCCCACCGGGATGACCGCGATGCGCCGCGCGGACGGCGCCCGGTATTTCATCCCGTAGCCCACGGCGTCGTCCTTGTCCAAGTGCTGGATGGCGGCGACCCTCGCCTTCACGGTCATGGTGGGTTCGATGCCGGCGATCCGGCGGCAGACCTTTGACGGATATACACCGTGCTGAAGCATGCCGATGCGGACCATGTCGAAATGCGCCTGGGGCAGGTCGAGAAAGCCGCCGCTGTTGCACAGGTGGCGATACTTGACGGCGATTCCCCTGGCCGCCATGGCGGAGAGCACCTCGTTGAAGCGGGCCAGTTGCTGCAGCGCGAAAGTCTTGTCCAGCTCGTCGGACATCGAAAAATGGCTCATCACTCCTTCGAGTTCGAGCGATTTGTGCGCGCCCACGGCCTGGACCAGCGACAAGGCCTCGGACCAGCGCACCCCGTAACGGTTCATGCCGGTGTTGATCTTGAGATGGACTGGCGCGCGCTTGCCCGCGCGGGCGGCGATCTGCCCCAGCTTTTCGACCATCCGCCGGTCATTGACGCACACAGTCAGGCCATGCTCGACGCACCAGGGCAGCTCCTCTTCCTGGCGCTCGCCGAACAGCAGCATCCTTGCGCGCACGCCGTGATCGCGCAACTGCATCGCTTCTTCGAGCGTGACCAAACCGAGGAACGATGCTCCGGCCGCCAGCGCTGTCCTGGCCACGTGCAATGCGCCGTGCCCATAGGCCTCGTCCTTCACCACCGACAGGATCTGTAGCGGCTTGGGTTTGTCGTGGTTGATGACCTCGTAGTTGTGGCGGAGCCGGGCGAGGTCAATTTCAATCCACGCCGGACGATCAGGGCGGACGCCTTCCCCGCTTGCGGCGGGCGGTTCTTCCCGGGCCAATTCCGATTGTGTGGCGGTGCTCATGCGGTCTCAGGCGTGTCCCGGCGGCCAGAGCGTCCGGCCAATGTCCATCCGATGATAGCTGCCCAGGCTGCGGATTTTGCGAATGTTGGCGGAGGCCTTTTTGATCGCGGCAGTGCGCGACGGGCCGAAACCAATCACATCGGCAATACGATGGCCCGTGGTGACGAGGCGCCCGTCCTCGCCGCAGGCGACCTCGTTCCACCACAGGTCGCAGCCCTTGTCGAGCGGGCTGGTGGTTTCGACCGGCAGCGACGGGCCAAGCAATTGCACGTAGGGATAGCCATAGCCGGCGAGGGTGATGGAGCAGCCGAATCTCATTCCCCGTTTGAATCGGGGCTGAAGCTTCTGGTTTCGGCCCGTGCGAAGGAGTGTTTCGGTGGGGTTGGCCAGCATGCGCAGCAGCATGGCGCCCGAGGTGACGCCGATGCGGATGTTGTATTCGAGCACATGCCATCGGCCGCGGCGGCGGGCGGCGGTGACTTGTATCGGGCCGTGATACTTGACGGCGCGGAACCAGGGGCGCAACGGCCGCAACAATTGGCGCGCCAGGCCGTACTTGTCACCCGGATCCTGCTCGACCAATCCTCCCATCGGCGCTCCGGCCACGATGCCCATGTCGCCGGTGAACGCGCGTTTGTACTCCTGATTGGTCACGACTGGATAAATCTCGCCGCCGCTGACCAGCGCGATGTGGCCGGCCTCGGCCCGGCCCATGTATTCCTGGAGGAAGACGCCCTCGGCATAATCGATGTGCTTGAGCCACGAGCGCGTGTCCTCGATCTTTTCGCAGAGGATCGTATGCACCGGGCTGGTCGGGGAACACAGCGGGTTTTTGATGACGTACGGCACCGGCTGCCGGCGCAGGATTTCCTCCGCTTCGAGCCGGTTGGCCGCAACGTGCGCCGTCGGATAAGGGATTTTGAACTGCTGGCAGAGCTGGCGGGCGAAATCGCGCTCGCGCTCGATCCTCATTCCTTCACCGGTGGGGGAAAAGATTGGCGTCGGCCCGGCCAGTAATTCCTCCTTCCAGGGGGCCTGCGCCCAATCAATGGACATGGGGATGATCAGATCGAACTTGTGCGCCTTCAGAAGGCGGCAGGGATTGGGATGCTGCCCGCCGTTCCAGGTCGGCCCGGCCAGCGACGGCGCAAAGTGGCCGTAATGGCGAGTGAGGTAGGTCGAAACCCTGGCGCCGTCATCCTTGAGAATCCGGGCCGTGCTGTAGGCGAAAGCGCCCACGCCAAGAACCATGATCGAGGCCGGGCGGCCGGCGGAGTTGCCGCCGGTTTTCATGCCGCCACCCTGATTCCACCGCTCCGGCCCTGTCGTGTCACGCCATGACATATTTTTTGTCGGCTGCATTATAGAAACGAGCGATGTGATTACAAGTGACCTTTTCAGGCGGGCTGTTTGCGCGAATTAAATTGCGGCGGCGGGGACGGGCATGGATGAAGTTGGCCGGCGGCGGCCGTTATTCGGTTTCCAAACCGTTGCGGACGATCTCCACAAGTTTTTGAGGCGGGTACGGCTTTTGCAGCAAGTTGACGCCTTCGCGCAAGGCAACGTCCTGGCCCATCAGGTCCGGGCTGTAACCGGTGGTATAGATTACTTTGAGATGGGGGTTGTCGGCTTTCAGTTTCTCGGCCAGTTGACGGCCGGAGATGCCGTCGGGCATGACCATGTCGGTCAAGAGCATGTCTACATGGGTTTTGTTTTCCTTCCAAAGCTCCAGGGCCGCGAGGCCGGACGACGCTTCAATGACTTCGTAGCCGCCGCGTTCGAGCACTCTGCGCACCAAGGCGCGAAGTGTCGGTTCGTCTTCGACCACAAATATGGTGCGTTTTTTGGGCGCCTTTGACTCCACAACACTCAATTTTCTCATTGGAACGCTTTTTGGCAAGCGGATTCAGAGGCGGCCGGGATTTACACTGGTGGCGCAAAGCCGGGTTTCATGTTTAAATAGACCGGATGCAGATTGGCGCAGTCCATTTAAAGTCGAATTTATTTCTTTCGCCGCTGGCCGGTTACACCAACCTGCCTTTCCGGCTCACCTTGCGCGAAATCGGCGGGCTGGACCTGGCCACGACCGACCTGGTCAATGCCCGTTCCCTGCTGGAGAAAAACGCCAAGGCCCTCAAACTGATCGAGACCAGCCCCGCCGACCGCCCTTTGGCCGTCCAATTATTCGGCTCGGTCGCGGAGGAGATGCGCGATGCCGCCGTTTATCTCGAGTCCATCGGCATGTCAGCCATCGACATCAATATGGGCTGCCCCGTGCGCAAAGTCTGCCGCGTCGGCGGCGGCTCGGCCATGATGACTGAATTCGACAAAACCGCCGCGTTGGCGCGCGGCATGGTCGATGCGGTGAAAATTCCCGTGACGGCAAAAATGCGCCTGGGATGGGACGATCAAAATCTCACCGCGCCGGATTTGGCGCGGGCGCTGGAAGACGCGGGCGCGGCGGCCATCTTTGTGCATGGACGGACGCGCGAGCAGGGGTTTGGCGGCTCGGTCAATCTGGCCGGCATCCGCGCCGTCGTGCAGGCGGTCAAACGGATTCCGGTCATCGGCAACGGCGACATCACCACGCCGCAGGCCGCGCAAATGATGTTGACTGAAACAGGCTGCGCCGGCGTGAGCATCGGGCGCGGTGCATTCTATAATCCGTGGATATTCCTGCACACCGCTCATTTCCTGCGCGGTGACGGGCTGTTGCCCGAACCGGACTTTGAGGAACGCCTCCGCGTCATGCGCCGGCACCTGGCGTTGATGGTGGAGGTGTTCGGCGAGGAGCACGGCTGCCGGATGTTCCGCAAAATCGGGCCGTGGTATGCGAAGCGATTCGGGCCGTCCAGCGCCTTCAACAAACGGATCGTGAAACTGTCAAACATCGCTGAGTTTGAGGAAATCCTGGAGCAATATCGCGTCTGGCGCCGGCAATTCCTGGATGAGACGGGCCAGCTCAAGCCCAACTACCGGCCGCCGCCGCTGGAGGCGTCCTTCATGCGCGAGCCTTCCGTGGCCAACAGGCAGGAAGTCCCGGTGCCCAAAGGGCCGGTGGAAGTCTGGTAAGGATTCGGCCAGCAGAAGCTATTTTGCCACAGAGAGCATCCGCCGTCGCCAGGGCTATGGCGCGACAAGAAGAGCACAAAACTTGAATTGATTTTGAATTTCTCAAGAAAATCCGCCCCGCAAAAAACGGTGAAAATTTCAGCATTTTGCAAAGTCACAACAAGTTGTCCATAAAGCATTTACACAACGCGCTGCGCCAGACTGATTCCGGGCTGGCCGGATGGGTGGGGCCGGGTGGGACTCGGGAGGCGACGGCGGATCACCCACCGTCACGCCATTGCGCTTGCTTTTTGGTGGAAAAAGAGGCAAGCTCAAGCATGATTACGGTGGAAACAACCGACGCAACTGTGCGCGTGACCATTTCTAAAAGCGACGTGCCGACTGACCGGCTGAATTGGTTCGTGGATTCATTGCGCCTCGAAGCCATCGCCCGCAGAAGCCATCTTACTGAGGAGGAAGCGTCCCATCTGGCCGACGAGGTCAAAGCAGGCTGGTGGGCCGCCAATCGGCATCGGTTCATCAAACCGGCGGAATGAACCCCGATTGCGTTGTTGTTGACGCAAACATCGCCTTCAAAGTTCTCGTTTCACAGCGCGGCGATTTGCGAGACCGTTTGGATCCCTCCGCGAATGCGAAGTTCTACGCGCCTGGTTTCCCCCAAGAGGATTGCGCTTAGGCTCAAGAGCAGACAAGTTTCCAAAAACATGTGAAATCCGCCAGCAGGCCACCTGATATCACTGATAACCGCCAGCGGCTGGAGTCGGTGGATTTGCTGCGCGGGTTTGTCATGGTGCTGATGGCGCTCGATCATACGCGGGGGATGTTTACCAACGCCCCCTATTACCCCCTTGATTTGAGCCGGACTTTCCCGGCGCTGGCGCTGACGCGCTGGGCCACCCACTTGTGCGCGCCCGTTTTCTTTTTTCTGGCAGGGACGGGCGCCTTTCTCCATAAGGCGCGCGGCAAAACAACCGGCGAGCTGTCGTGGTATCTGCTCACCCGCGGGTTGTGGCTTGTGTTTCTGGAATTGACTTACTTGAACTGGTGCGCGTGGACTTTCAACATTTCGCTCCATTGGTTTCCCGGCATTGTGATGTGGGCCATCGGGTGGTCAATGGTGGCGCTGGCGGCTTTGGTCTGGCTGCCGGTGCGGGCGGTGGCGGCTTTCGGGGTGGGGATGATCGCCCTGCACAATATGTTTGACTCTGTGACGCCGGAGAGTTTCGGGGCCTGGGCGGGTTGGTGGCGCATCCTGCACGCGGGCGGGTCCTTTGAATTTCCGGCCGGGGTGACCTGGGCCATCACTTATCCACTGGTGCCGTGGATTGGGGTGATGGCGGCGGGCTATGGGTTCGGGATGGTGTTGAGGCAGGATGAGGCCGGACGCAGGAAATGGATGATCGGCCTGGGGGTGACGCTGACGCTGCTTTTCGTGGCGCTGCGCATGAACAATGGTTACGGCGACCCCAAGCCGTGGTCGGAACAAAAGGACCCGATGTTTACATTGTTGTCCTTTGTGAACTGCCAGAAGTACCCGCCATCGCTGAGCTTCCTGCTGATGACGCTTGGGCCGGCGCTGCTTTTGCTGGCGCTGTTTGACTGGAAAAGGCCGGCGTGGTTGGGGCCGTTGCGGGTCTTTGGCCAGGCGCCATTGTTTTTTTTCCTGGTTCATTTGCCGGTGATTCGCGGCCTGGCGGTGGCGGCGAATTTGGTCCGTTTCGGGCGGGCAGACTGGCTTTACGGCCCCCAACCCGGCCCCGGACACGCGCCCATTCCAGTGCCGCCGAACGCCGGTTTTGACTTGGGAGTCGTCTATCTGGTGTGGATTGGCATTGTGCTGGCGCTGTATCCGCTTTGCCGGTGGTTTGCGCGCATGAAACGGACGCGCCGGTCCGCGTGGCTTTCCTACCTTTGACACGCCGAGGCGGCATATCCCGCCGTATGCCCCCCGGAAGTAAATGCTAAAGGCTGAAGCAAGGACCCCCTTTGGGGGCTGATGCAGGATGAAACTGTGGTGTGTTTGGCGCGCCGGTGTAAGATCACGGGCTGTGTGGTTTCGGTGATTACCGGACCGAACACCTCTTTGTGCTCAAATCCGCCTTTGAACTCCATCATAACCAAGGCAGAATGACGAATGCAGAATCAAGCTGTATTCATCCTTCAACCTTCCACCTTTCTTAGCAGCGCGCGGAAGACACCCTGGATCATCAAATCGTCGGACGGAACAAGGTCGGGATACCCGGGGTTTTCGGCTTTGAGAAACGGCTTCCCGTTTTTCAACACGAAGGTCTTGAGCGTGCTCTTG
>Ga0181526_10000268_pt1 | contig 57608 bp, 54 predicted proteins | sample PEATcosm2014_Bin_35_FD_119750 | JGI IMG/M metagenome (GOLD analysis project Ga0181526, IMG submission 119750) | Peatland microbial communities from MTU Mesocosm Facility, Houghton, MI, USA - PEATcosm2014_Bin06_30_metaG | ecosystem: Environmental > Terrestrial > Soil > Wetlands > Peat | place... | reverse complement strand
TTGCATCAAGGAGGTGTAGGGCATTACGATGATGTCGTCTTGATCCGTCCCCATGACGCTGTGGCCTCGCGAGATGAGAACGCCGATAATCCGAAATGGCACGCTGTCAATGGTCACCATCTGCCCCACGACGTCGCCGCCGTTGGGAAAGAGCTCGTGCTCGACGGTCGTCCCGATCACACAGATCTTGGCACTCGTCGCAACGTCCGTATCGTTGAAGAACGTACCGGATTGCAATGGCCAGCTGCGTATGAAGGCGTAGGCAGGCGATACTCCGGCCACTGAGGTCTGCCAGTTGCTGTATTGGGAGATCACTTGCGTGCGCAACGTGACGAGGGGCGTTACGGCGGCGGCGTGGCGAACCTCGTGTGCGATGGCCAAGCCATCGTCGACGGTGAGGGTTGAGGCCGCCCCGACGCCGGCGTTGACGCCGCCGGTCGTGGTGTTTCCCGGAAGAATTATGACGAGATTACTCCCGAGGCTCGATATCGTTGCTTCGATACTGCTGCGCGCTCCCGCGCCGATCGCAACGGTAACGATGACCGCAGCGACGCCGATGATGATGCCGAGAACCGTCAGCAGCGAGCGCTGACGGTTGCGCATCAACGCGCGGAAAGCGATTGCGACCGCGATTTCGAGCTTCACGATGCGCCGGCAACGACGGCTGGCGCGACCGGTTCGTCCCGGACGACGTGGCCGTCGAGAAACGAGACGATGCGTTGCGAGTAACGCGCGACGTCGAGCTCGTGCGTAACCATAAGGATCGTCATGCTTCGCTCGCGGTTGAGGCGCAAAAAGAGCTTCATGATTTCCGCCGAGGTCTTGGAGTCGAGAGCACCGGTCGGCTCGTCGGCCAGGATCAAGCTCGGATTGTTGACGAGCGCTCGCGCGATGGCGACGCGCTGCTGTTGGCCGCCCGAGAGCTCGTGCGGATTCGAGAGATGGTGCGATTCGTCGAGGCCGACATCGAGCAGCGCCCGGCGAGCGCGGGCCCGCCGCTCGCGGGCACCGACCGTCGCGTACATCATCGGCAGCTCGGCGTTCTCCAGCGCAGACGTGCGCGGCAAGAGATTGTATTGTTGGAAGACGAAGCCCAACTTATTACGCCTCAAGTCGGCGAGCTCGTCGGAACTCAGCGTGGCGACGTCGATGCCGTCGAGCGCGTAGCTTCCAGAAGTCGCACGATCGAGGCACCCGACGATGTTCATGAACGTCGACTTTCCGGAGCCGGACGGTCCCATGATCGCGGTGAACTCACCGGGCGACAAGGCAAACGTGATCTTGTCGATAGCGGCAAAAAATGTTTTTCCCGTCGCGAAGAGCCGCGTGAGTTCCTGAGTCGCAACGGTCGGCGTCACGGCGAACTTGCCGGAGCGGTATTTCCCGGCGTGTTTTCGTCGATCACGACTCGATCGCCGGGTACGAGGGAACCCGAGGCGACTTCTACGCCGACGCGGGCTCCGTCGACGGCGAGCACAGTCAGGCTGACACCACGCAGCGTCCCGCCGTCGAGAACGTAGCAGCGGCCTTGACCGCCCACCGAGATGGCGAACGCGTTGGAGTTATTCGTCGTTCCCCACGCCGAACGCGCCGCGCGAGCCCCTTCGCCGGATGCCGGCGGCACGACGATAGCGTACTTTTTTGCGATCCCCGCGCTGGGGCGCCATTGCAGGGCGGCTAAAGGCAGAATCGTCGATTGCGGATAATTGGCAACGGTAATCTGCACGTTCGCAGTCATTCCGGGGCGCAGCGCGCCGTCGCGATTGCTTGGATAGGCGACGGTGTCGTAGGTCGTCACGTTATTGACGATCGTCGGATTCTGGCGAACTTCATTGACGACCGAAGCGAACGTGCGCCCCGGATAGGCCAGCACGGAGAACGAAACGCGTTGACCGGGGCGCACCGCTCCGACGTCGGGCTCGCCGACGGCGATATCCAGCTCCATCTTTGTGAGATCCTTGGCGATGCTGAAAAGCGTCGGTGCCTGTAGTGCCGCGGCGACGGTTTGTCCAACCGAGACGTTGCGCTGAATCACCGTTCCATCGACTGGTGACGTAATGATGGAGTGATCGAGATTGATCTGCGCTTGGCGGACGGCGGCGGCCGCGGCGCGAACGGCGGCGTCGCTCGCGCGTTCGGAGTCGGCCGAGGCGGCAGCCTGTGCGCTGGAACTGCCCGCTTGGTAAGAGCTGGCCGAGCTCGAGAGCCGGGAAGTCTTGGATTCGGTGAGCGCCGCGACCAGAGCGTCGTGAGCCGCAGCAGCGTTGGTTACATCGCTATCGACGACGTTTTGGGCTACGTAGCCTTGTTTGAGCAATGCGCGGTCGCGATGCAGCGTCAGCATTGCGAGGTTCCACGAACTGCGCGCTTTCCTGACGTCTTCGTCCGCCGCGGCAATCAGCTCTTCTTGCGACTGCGCGGTCTTTTCTGCGGCCGAACTCGTCTGAATCGAACTCGAAAGCGTCGACGAGGCCGCCATGCTCGCGGCGTCGAGCTGGTGCAACGTCGCCTTCGCTTGATCGAGCGCCGCGGCAAACAGGCTGGGATCTAGGCGAGCCAGCACTTCGCCGCGATGGACCTGGCTGTTATAATCAACGTAAAGGGTCTGGATCGTGCCGGAGACCTGCGATCCCACTAAAATCGTGTCCTGAGCGGCGAGCGTTCCGGTTGCGGTGACGGTTTGGGCGATCGGTCCGCGCGCGACGTCGGCGGTCAGGAGCTCTTGCGAGCCGCCAGAACAGCTGCCGGCGATGAGAAGCACGATCGGGGCCCAGGCTCGAACCCGGGTGGGTTTCATCCTTCGAGCATAGCCCTCCGCCGCCGCGGTTACCTTCCGGTAAAGCGATTGTGCTATTCTCGGCCTATGTTCAAAAGAATCGCGGTTGCCCTCGACGGCTCGGACTGCGCGGCGGAGGCGCTGACGGTTGCCTTGCAACTCGCGCAGAGCGAGCAATCCGAGCTCGGAATGTGTTCGGTCGTCGATCCCATCGTCATCGCCGGCACGACTCCGCCGAGCCCCGCGATGGATCTCGTTATTTGCGACATGGAGGTGGAGGCGCGCAGGCTCGTGGGCGACGCCGTCGAGCGAGCGCATCAACTGGGGTTAACTGCGAGCGGACACGCGTGCAGCGGCGTGCCTGCGTTCGAGATACTTAAATACGCGCAGAGCTTTCGAGCCGATCTCATCGTAATGGGAACCCACGGCCGCAAGGGCATCGGTCATTTGCTGATGGGAAGCGTCGCCGAAATAATATTGCGCGAATCGCCGATTCCGGTACTGGTCGTCCGCGGCGCGCGCAAATCACGGAGTAAATAAAGAAGACGGCTACTCGCCGGTCGGATAGGCCTCGGGGACTTCGCCCTCCGTCCAGAGCGCGCTGCGCTCGAGCGGCTGGACCGCACGCGTAACGTCGAAGTGATAGACCGCATCGAACTGCTCGACGAGATTAGCGTGGAAGTAGTGGCTTTGCAGTTCGGTTTCGGGCCGATAGATCACGCCGATCGCGCGCTCGAGCGCTTGGCTCGGCAGTCCGGCGAGCTGCGGCCGGCCGGCGCGCAGCGGAATCCAAAAACGCGGTACGCGCAACGTGTGAAAGAGGTGTTCGTAGCTATCGTGTCTGGCCGGCAGAACGCGCTTTCGCTCTTCGGGAGCGTGCCAATCTGAGGCCGCCGTAACGCTCCCCCCGTAAGTCGTAAAACCGATCGCGAAACAATCCTCACCGTAGCGGCGCCGCGCGAGCGCACCGATATTCGTCTCGCCGCCGGCGCCCATTGAGGTCGCATCGGCGTTTCCGACGTGCGAGTTGTGAGCCCAAACGACTGCTTTGGGGAGGCTCTGGCTACGAGCGAGATGAGAGAGCAAACGTTCGAGCGTATCGACCATGTGTTCGTCGCGCAGATTCCAGGTCGAATACGAATAGTCGATCATCGCGCGGTAGTAGCGCTCCGCGTTGGTCACGATTCGGGCATTCTGTTCGGCGTAGAAGTACTGGTCTTCCGCGACGCGGCCGTCCAAGCGCGCGTAGAGCGAGGCTTTGCGCTGGATCTCCAAGAGAGCCGCGATGACGTCGTCGCGGCACAACGGCTGCGTGCCGCTTGCCGCCGCAAGGCCGTAGTTTTCGGGATGGCCCACATACGGCGCCAAGCATGCATAGTGGCGGCGCGCCTGCGCGGCGCCGGTGGGATCGACGCGATCCAGATACTTTAACACCGCGTCGATCGACGCGTACATGCTATAAAGATCGAGCCCGTAAAAGCCGACCTTTGGGCGTACGCTGGTCGGGCAGAAATCGTTGTACTCGCGCAGCCAGCCGATGAAGTCGAGCACGTCGGCGTTGCGCCACATCCACGTCGGAAAACGAATGAAACCGGCAAGGGACTCGACCGCTTCTGCATCGTCGTTCGCCCCCCGGACGTAACGATTGACGCGGTACGCGTCGGGCCAATCGCCCTCGATGCAAACGGCGCTGAATCCCTTCTCGGCGATCAGCCGTTTCGTGAGTTCGGCTCGTGTGCGGTAAAACTCGTGCGTGCCGTGGGTTGCTTCGCCGATCAAAACGACGCGTGCATCCGCGATCGCCTCGAAGAGCCCGTCGTTCGCGTGCGGATCGCCCGTCAGCGGAACGATCGCCTCCGCAAGAGCAGCGTCTACGCGACGTTCCATTGCGCTGGCTCGCCCGGTCGTCCATCGGCGCAGAGTAGCCGCGCGATGGCCACGGAGGTGACGTGGGTTGCGATGCTGTCGGCGCGGCTTGTCAACGCGACGGGAACTCGCGCGCCGAGGACAACGCCGGCGGCGCTGGCATCGGCAAGCAAGATCAACGCCTTTCCCAGCATATTTCCCGATTCGAAATCCGGGACGACCAGGACGTTGGCCTGCCCGGCAACGCGCGAGACGATTCCCTTCTCTTGCCCGGCTTCTGAACTGATTGCATCGTCGAGCGCCAGGGGGCCGTCGAGCAGCGCGCCGTGCAACTGACCTCGGTCGGCCATCTTGCAGAGAGCCGCGGCATCGAGCGTGGAGCGGACCTTCGGATTGATCGTCTCGATCGCCGAAAGCAATGCCACGCGGACCTCCGCGATGCCGATGGCGATCGCCAAATCGATCGCGTTCTGCACGATGTCGCGCTTGTCTTCGAGGTCGGGCGTAATATTGACGACCGCATCGGTAATGAGCAGCGGCTGCCCGTAGCGCGGGAGGTCCATGACGTAAGCGTGGGTCAATCGGCGCTGCGTGTGCAGGCCCGACTCCGGCAACGCGATCGCGTGGAGCAGTTCCTCGGAATGAAGGCACCCTTTCATTAACGCTTGCACTTCACCGGTTCGCGCTAGCTCGACCGCGCGCGCTGCGGCATCGCGGCTGCCGGCGGCTGAGACGATCTCGCATCCGCTTAGATCGATGCGTTCTCTCGATGCCAAAGAGCGCACGATCTCTTCGTTTCCGACGAGAATCGGAACGATCAATCCGGCCGCCGCCGCAGCAAGCGCACTCTTTAGGGCGAGAAGATCGCAGGGATGTACGATCGCCATGCGTATGGGGCGCAGACCGCGAGCGCGCTCGACGAGGTTCTCGTGGTGCGGTTTCACGCTCTGCATCGCCGCAGGTTCCATGGGCGCCAAGCTACTACCCTCACGAGAACATCTGATGAAGACCTCCCGGAGTTCTTCAAGGCTGTTCGCCCTCCGGCCCTCGCAAGGCCCTTACGGGTTGACCCGAGCCTCATCTCCGAGGGGTTGAGGTGGTGGCCAGGGAAGTGGCGGCTAACTCTGCGCACCTCTTAAGGAGAAACGCAATGAAATCTTTAGGTCGTATATCCGTTGCCGCGCTGGTTGGCCTCGGCGCGGTAGCCGCAACCATCGGGCCGGCACAAGCCGCTTCGACGCCGGTCGTCATCAAAAGCTGCACCGTCGTCAAGCCCAAGCCGTTGAGCCACAATGCAAACGGGACGCACATCGTGTACGTCATCATGGGCCATCGAACGGCCTCGAGCATTACCTTTGCAGTAGGATATCGTAATGCGACAATGCACTACCTCCGCCGGGTTACGGACGCCGGATCCTTCGCCCCGGGGGTGACGATCGACCATACCCTCCCCTTGTACAACGACGTGACCTACGCCGGCGCGCCCACATCGTCTTGCTTCCCAGTTGAAGTCAAGTGGGCGGGTGGCACCGTCTGGATGGCGCCGACAAAACCGTAGGATGAGCGGGGGACGCGTCGAAGCGCCCGGACGTGCGCGTCAGCTTTAGGACGCTACTTTCGCTTGCCTTATGCGCTGCGGCTGCCGGAGCGGTTTTCGCGCACGCAGCGATCGACGTCGTGGGCGACTATGCCCTCACCACCGATAGCTACGATCACCTTCATCACAGCTCGCGCGAGCTGATCAGCGGCGTAGCCCTCGCGATTGCGGCCATCTTGGTCGCCCGAGGGCTGCGCGGCTGCTGCGAAATCGCGCAACGAAATCGGACTAGGCTCGCTTGCGCTGCTTTAGGCACGCGCGACGCCGTCGGATATTGGATCGCCGCAGTCGCGGCTAGCTGCGTGCTCGTCCCGGCGATGGAATACCTGGACGGAAGGCTCGACGGCACGGCGGTGCGCCAGCTCGGCGATGCGTTCGGCGGCTCGCTCCTCGTCGGCCTGGTCACGACGGTTGCCTGTGCGAGTCTCGTGGCGGCGCTTATCTTTGCGCTCGCGCGTTGGCTCATTTCCTACCGCGATGCGATCGTAACGATTCTCGAAACGCTCCTGCGTTGGAGCGGCGATTCCGTCCGCCGCCTTGCGTCCGATCTCGATCGCTATTGTTTGACTTTCCGGCGTCGCGTGTCCCACGCGTCGCGTCTCTCCAAACGTGGACCTCCTGTAGCGCTCTTCGTCTAGCCCTGCACTAGAACTCGTTTTACAGGAGTCCCCCCAATGCGAAATCCTCGCGCTTGTACGCGCGCTGCTTGCGTATCCATTGCTCTGGTCGCCGCGCTTTGCGCAGCAGGCCTGCGTTCCGCCGCGGCGGATGACGACGACACGTTCAAGGTACGCGGAACGGTCCGGTCCAACGACGGAGCGCCGGTTGCCGGTGCCTCGGTCACGATTTCAATGCCGGACGTTTCCAGAACGGATCGAACCGACGCGCGCGGCGCGTTCGTCTTGTCTCACGTTCGCGAAGGCACGTATACACTGCGCGCCTCGGCCCCCGGCTATCAGCCGATCTCCCAACGAACGGTCACGCTCGGGCGGTCGAACTCGAGGCTGTCGATCGTGCTATCGCAGGCGACGACGAACTCGTTGACGGTCATCGGCGAAGTTCGCGCCTCCGCCGGCGAGACGGTCTCGACGGCATCGGCGCCGACGATTTCGATGAGCGCGCAACAAGCGGCTGCCGCAGGCACGACGTCAGTCGCGCCGATGCTCTGGAGCCAGCTTTCGACGACGCCCGTGATTCCGCTGGGCGGCGGCAGCAATGCGACGGTCAGTTTTGCCGTGCGTGGGCCCGATCCGACCGAGACCGTCGTCGATATCGACGGGCACCAGATGAACAACGGCAACACCGGCGATTTCGACGTTTCGTTGCTCGACCCGGCCGCTCTGCAAGAGGTGCAGTTGGTCTACGGGATCGCACCGTCGTCGCTGATCGGTCCTAACACGATCGGTGGCGGCGTGAACATCGTCACGCTGGAGCCAACGAACACGGACCACACCTTGATGCGGATATTCGGTGGCTCGTATGGAACCTTCGGCGAGACGCTTCAGACCACGGGCTCCGATAACCGTTTCGGTTACGCCGTTTCGTTGCACGGCGCGACCTCGTCGGGGTCCGTCAATCAGACGGTTCTCGCTCCGCCAAATGCCGGCGCTCCGCCGGCCGATAACGAGACCGCCCAAAGCGTCGGCAGCGATTCAATCGGTAAGTCGCTACTATCCAAGGTGCGCTATCAGCTGGGCGGCGAGAACGGATACGGCTACATTCAGCTCAACTTTCGCGATCAAAGCGTTTATAAAGACGAGTCGGCGTTGTTGACGACGTACACGCCGCCCGGCTTCGGCGGAAGTGTCGGTGACGACGTCGCAAGTGAATCCGGTGGCTATCAAAGTTTCGCGGGAACGAATCTCGAGGCGCACCAGGCGAACTACGGTCTCGACGCACAGTTGCCGCTCGGAAGCCAGCAGATCGACGGCGCGCCGGCAACGATCTTACAGCTCAGCCATTTGACGACGTTGAACTCGCAGTCGGTCTCCGGCCCGGGAGCCGACACCCTGCCATACTTGTACAACCAGCGGGACTCGCTCGGCGACGACTGGCTCGAACTCGATCATCGTTTCAGCGATGGGATGCTCTCGTTCAAGTACGACGTCGGCGTCGAAAATCTCACGACGAACTACGTCCAAGGTCAGGTGATCGCCGAAGCGCAACCAGTCGGGCCTCCCGTGACCTTCGATGGAGACTCCGTTTCGACCGACGCGATAACGCCGGAAGATCGGCCGCCGCCGCCCGTTCAAACGGTACCGCTCTCTCAGACGCAGCGGTATGGCGTGTTGCGCTATAACGGCGATCCGACGAGCCACATCCACTATTCCGTTGCCGCGTACGACAGCGATTTCAGCACGTTCGGCAGTAGTTTCGATCCGCGCGCCGGTTTCGTCTGGACGCCGACGGGCGAAACCGCGGTACGCGCCTCGGTGGGAACGACCTTCCAGGCCCCGCAACTTTCGGAGTTGCTGGTACCGCCCCCGAGCGAGCGCGTGCCGGTCGGCGGCGTCGTCTATATCGGCAACCCAAATCTTCGGCCGGATCATGCAACCGACTTCGACATCGGTATGGAGCATATTTTCGGAAAGCGGCGGCCGTTGCATTTTGTAACCGACTTCTATCAGACGAATCTCCGGTCGCCTTCGAGTCAGACCAACCCGATTCCGATTCCCGGCTGTCAAACCAAACGCAAGCCCGTCCCGTGCCCGATCAGCATGCCGGTGAATGCCGGGAACGGAGTCTACCGTGGCGTCGACGTGCACGCCGACGAACAGCTTGCAACGGATTTCCACATTCGGGCCGGCTGGGACGTCGATAGTTCCTTCCTCACGGTCATTCCGGTTTCGGTTCAAGACGGAACGCTCGCAGCCGGGGAACAATCGCTCGGCCAACCGTTGCATAAGGCCTATGTAGCCGTCGAGCAAGAGCCGCCCGTCGGGCTTGGCTATGGCGTGGAGCTCAACTACGAAGGCTGGTACAACGAGCTGAACCGCTCCCCGTACGCCGTGCTCAATGCGCACGTGAGCTACCGGCGCGCCGGTTGGGAGTACGGTCTCTACGGGACGAACCTCACGAACGTCTATAGCAGCCCGTTTACGATCGTTGGAGGCGGCTTCGTCTACGGCGGAACTCCGGGGCAACCCGTCATTCCGACCGACGCGTATATTTTGCAAGGCGCGCAAGTGAACTTCGTCCTTACTCGAGCGATCTAGAACAGGATCGTTTGAAAGTCGCCGACATGCTCGAAACCGAGGCGGCGATAGAGCGCGATCGCGGCATCGTTGAAGTCGTTGACGTAGAGCGAGAGCGTCGGCGTTATTTCGAACAGCCTGTCGCAGATCGCAGCCAGCGACGCCGCGGCGAGGCCCTGGCCGCGCAGCTCCGGCGGAGTCCATATCCCTTGGAGTTGCGCGGTCTGCTCCGACCAGGGCCCGATGTTGCAGAAGAAGGCGAGCCGGCCACCGGCGACACCAACCCACCACAGTCGTCGGTCGATCATCTCGCGAATGGCCATGTTGAAGCTTACCGAGTTGCGCCGCGGATCGTACTCGAGTTCCTGGCGAATCATCGAGGCCGAGCTCTCCGCAACCGCGCGCCACTCGTCCATCTCCGCATGACGAACGGTGACGAGCGGCCCACAACGGCGAAGCCGTGAGGGGTCGACCATCATGACGAGCTGGCGGTCGCGCACGAGGCGCGGCCGTCCCATCCGGCGCCCCGCGATCTTCCAAAACTCCCGCACGGTCTCGCGAGGGCCGACGATCATGCGATTGCCCGAGTGTCGCTGCAGATATTCCGCAAGTGGCGCGATGGCGGCCGGCTCGGCGGCGATGACGATTTGGCGTCCGTGATACGCGACGCCCGCAATCCCGCGTTCGCCGGCGACCACAACAACGTTTTTGCGCACCGACGCGGCGGAATCGTGCAAGAGAACGTGGCTGATGAAGACGTTGAGATACGGCGAGCTCGCAAGATACTCGAGCGCGGGGCGTAGCGACGCCTGCGAGATCGGTTCGACTTGCAGGGCGTTACTGGGAATCGAACGCAACGCTGATCAACGGCTTGGTCGTCGGCTCTTTGCTGCCGCCCTCGGGTTCGATTGTGACGGCGACTTCCGAGGTCGCATGGGCATCGGCCGGCACGACGACGAGCGCAACCCCTCGAGCGTCGGGTAAGAATGTCGGCTGGGGCGACATCTTCGTCGAGCCGATCGCCCGGGTCCACACTTGATAGACTTGGCCGCGCGGCGGCTCGGAGAGCTCGTGAAGCGCGAGATCGATGCGGCTTCCTCTCGTGACGACTTCGCCGTTGCCGATGGCATAATGGTGCGCGTGGCTATCGAGCATGTCGAAGAGCGTGGTTCGCTCTTCGGTCAGGCTGCGTGCGAGCGAGGTCGAGCGCTCGGTGAGATTGGCGACCTCGCGCTGCTGCTGCTTGAGCTGCCCGATTAAGGAGATGTTCGCGATTGAGGAGAGCAATGCGATCGCGACGCAGACCGCTCCCACGAGATAAGCCGGCCAGACCGCCGCGTGCTTCACGCGAGCTATCTTCCCACGAGCGTATCGAGGCCCCTCGGGCGAGGGCGTCGTAGCTTTGCCGTTATGCACCTGGGGCTCTTGGCTGCAGCGGGGCTCGCGGCGTCGTTGCATCTCGTGCCTCACCCGCAAAGCGTGGATCTACTCTCGTGCCCCGGGCAGGTTTCCGCTATTCCGCGGACCGTGCCCGTGGGATTCGATGCAGGGGCGCGCGCCGAGGTGGACGAGCGCTGGGGCGCGCTGCGAATCGGCCGTTTGCGCACGGCTTCGGGTCTCGATCCGGCGATAACCGTGAGGCACGATGGCTCGCTGCCCGCCCAGGCGTACCGGCTGACGGTGCGCGGCGGCCGGGCGTCGATCGAAAGCGCCGATGAAGCCGGCGCCTTCTACGCGGCCATGACGCTCGCGCAACTGCCGGTGCATACGGGGGAGAGCTGGAGCATTCCGTGCGTGCGAATCGAGGACCGGCCCGCGTTGCTATGGCGGATTCTCTCCGACGACGTCTCGCGCGGTCCGCTTCCAACCATGCAATACTTCGAAGAGCGCATTCGGACGATCGCCGCATTTAAGATGAACGGGTACTCGCCGTACATGGAACACGTCTTCGTCAGCCCCACGGATCCGCTGCCGGCGCCGCTCGACGGAGTTACGCCGGCGCAACTGCAGGAGCTGGCCGAGTACGCCGCGCGCTTCCACGTGGCCCTGATTCCCGAACAACAGAGTTTCGCGCATATGCACAACACGCTGCGCCTCGAACGGTACGCCGGCGCAGCCGAGCTTCCCCACGGCTTTCTGCTGGCGCCCAACGTACCGCTCTCCATGGAATATCTCGCACGGGTTATCGCGCAAGAGCTCGCGGCGGTCGGTCGCCCGCCCTTCTTTCATATCGGCTCCGACGAAACCGCAACGCTGGGCCTGGGGTCGACGCAAAGCTACGTCGCCCGGCGAGGCCGCTCGAACGTCTACGCGGAGCATATCGTCGCGATGAACCGTTTGATCGCACCCTCGGGCGCGCGGCTGATGCTATGGGATGACGGCATCGAAAACGATCCCGGAATCATGAAGTTGATTCCGAGCAACGCAGTTATCGTCAACTGGCACTATGGCGCCGAGCCGAGCTTCGATCGCTACATCCAGACGATCGCGCGCGGCGGTCTGCAACAGATGGTCGCTCCCGGCGCGAGCAACTGGAACGAGATCTTTCCGGCGATCGATACCGCACTGCTCAACGAGCAGCGCTTCATCGAAGAAGGAAAAGCGGCGCACGTTCTGGGCCTTTTTCAAACCGTGTGGCACGACGACGGTGAGACACTGTACGAAGCAACGTGGTATCCGGTCGTGTACGCCGCCGCGGCCGCTTGGGAGTCGAAAGATGTCGAGCTGGAACGGTTTGCCGCCGACTACCCCAGTGCATTTTACGGCGTCGACGACCCCACCTATAGCCGCAATGTTTTCTCGCTCATGCTAACGCTGCGTCTGTTGGAACCGCAGGATTATCCGTACGGACAGACCGACGCGCTCTTTTGGGCCGATCCGTTCGATGTGGCGTCAACGGCCCAGATCTCCCACACCGCTTTGGGGGCCGTGCGGCTGAGTGCCGAGCAAGTCGAACAATCTCGTTACTTCAGCAATCCGCCGCTGCACGCCAACGCAGCCTTCGTGATGTTCCTGGCGGCGCGCCGTTACGACGTGCTCGGCCGGAAGTTTCAGATTGCGGCCGAGGTTCGGACGATGTACGCCGATGCGCTCGCGCATGCGAAGACCGATCCGGAGACGACGCTGCGCGATCTGTATTGGTGCCGCTACTGGATGTGGGAGCTGCGGGACGCCTACGAGGACCTTGCGCCGCTTTACGCGCAAGCCTGGCGGTACGAGAGCCGGGAAGGCCACCTCGCGAGCAACCTCGAGCGTTACCATCTCGCCGCACAAAAAGCGATCGAACGAGCCGATGCGTTCTATCGCGTCACGCGGGAGTACGTAACCTCGAAATCGCTGCCTTCGCTCGAAAGCATCCTGTCATCGTAACCGCCCTCCTCATCCTCGCCGTCTTTGTGGTTTTCGCAGTGCTGATGTATCGGCGCGCGATCCCGGCCCTCATAGCGGTTCCCTGCATGGCGTTGCTGATGTCGTTGGCGGCGGGCGTGCCGTTTGCCGCCCTGGGCGGAATCATTACCGGCGGGGCGGTGAAGCTCGCGCCGTTCTATGTCGCCGTTATTTTTGGCGCACTGCTTGGGCGGGTGACGATCGAGACCGGAATCGCGCGAACGATCGTCAATCTTGCCGCCGAGTTCGGCGGCGAGCGGCCCTTCGTGCTGAGCTTGGTATTCTGTGCGATCGTAGCGGTGCTCTTCGCCTCGCTCCAAGGTCTGGGCGGCATCATCATGGTTGGCTCGATCGTGCTGCCGATCATGATGACGGCCGGCGTCCCGCGCACGATTGCAGCGACGCTCTTCTTGATGAGCTTCGCACTCGGCTACATTTTCAACATCGCGAACTGGACGTTCTATAATACGTTTTTCGGGGTGCCGCGCGAACAGCTCGTGCCATACGCGATTCTGCTGGCCCTCATCGATGCCGCAGTTCTGCTTGCGTATGCTGCCGTGTCGTTTCGTCGTGCGCGAAGGTATGCGACGTGGGCCGTCCGGGCCCCAGAAGATTCGAACTTTCAACGCGTGCCGGCCGTCGCGCTCGTCACGCCGCTCATTCCGCTGCTGCTCTTCTATTCGTTTCACACCGACGCTGCGGTGGCGTTCTTGATAGCGGCGCTCTTCGGCGTGCTCTTCACGCGCCCGGCGCTGGCCGTGCAGCGGCTCGTTGCCGCCGCGATTCGCGGCGTCGAAGACGTCGCGCCGGCGGTGCTGCTCTTCATGGGAATCGGCATGCTGCTGGTTGCAACAACCCAACCGCAGTTTGCCGCCGCGCTGCGGCCTCTGGTCGCGGGAGACTGGCTTCGAACTCCGGTCGGCTACGTGATGCTCTTCGGCGTCGCAAGCCCGCTCGTGCTCTATCGCGGTCCGCTCAACCCGTTCGGCGTCGGCATCGCCATCTTTACGGTCTTGTTGACCGCGCACGTCTTACCGCCGGTCGTGCTGGTGGCCGCCGTGATGGCGGTCGTCCAAGTGCAGAACGTTTGCGATCCAACCAACACTGCAAACGTTTGGGTCGCAAACTTCACGGGAGTGCCGATTCAAACGATTACCCGGCGGACGCTGCCCTATCAAACTGCCGTCGCGATCGTCGCAACCCTGGCGGTCGTCGTCGGCTCTCCGCTGCTCTTCGGAAAGCCGACCTTTACCGCGCTCTACCATATCGCCGGCGCTGCCGAAACGCTGCCGGGCTTCTACGCTCCACCCTCGTCGCGCGATCGAGTCGCCGTCGACGACGATGGAACTCCCCTTGGGCGCGTTGGCGCCGACGTCGTTGCCTCCGGGCTCGGCGGCGGAGCGTGGACGTTGACGCGAATTCACGACGACCCGAACGCGAGCGATTGTTCGGGCAAACGATACGCCGCATACCTTCGCGTCGGCAGTTCGGTCTTTGCGCTCGCAAGCGGCGACGACCTCGATATTGGTCTGCGGCTCGAAGACTGCGGCGGCTGGATCGTCGACGAGTGGCACGATCACGCCGTCATCGCGCCGCACGCCGGCGCGGGCGCAGCGCGCGCGTTGGCAAGCCAAGGCCTGGCGCGGCTGCGCGCTTGGGCGCTCGCGGATCCGGTGCGCAGCGGCAATCTCTTCGCGCTCGGTGCGGCCGTGCGACCGGGAGACCATCCCGCGTACTTTTACGCACTCTTTCGCACGAGCGACGGCAACCTGCGCGTCTACGTTCGCGCCGGAGGGCCGGCCTACGTGGCCGGCTTGCGTTCGGGCGAGGTTGTCGAAAACATCGACGGCAAAGCGTGGTGGCTCTACGGCACCTATCCGGCCCAAGAGCTGGCTTATGACGGTAAACCGCATACGTTTGAAGTTCTGCAAGGAGGCCGCGCGGTGGAGATCGCGCTTGGCGCGCCCTTTACGGCAACTGCGAGCGATGGAGAATAAGCCCGACTCGGTCTCTCGCTTTGGGAACCGGGCGCAATCGTACGCCGCTTTCCGTCCCGGTTATCCGCCCGAGGCAATCGACGCGGTTCTCGCGGGGCTCGGCGATCCGTCAAAGCTGACAGTTGCCGATGTCGGCGCCGGCACGGGAATATCGTCGCGCCTCTTCGCACAGCGCGGCGCGAAGGTTATCGCGATCGAGCCGAATCTGCGCATGCGATCGCAGGCGGAGCCCGATCCCAATATCGAGTGGATTGAGGGCACGGCGCAACATACCGGCCTCCCAGATGCGAGCGTCGATCTGGCCGTTGCCTGTCAGGCCTTTCACTGGTTTGCGACGATCGAGGTTATGCACGAGTTCGCCCGCGTCGCGCGCCGGCGCGCCGCGGTCTTGCAGTACGAGCGCGACGAACGCGATGCATTTACGAAGGCGTACGGCGAGGTCGTGCGAGCCTACGCGACCGACGACACCGAGGCTCTGCGCCGGCGCGCGCTCGCGGCGTTCGCTCGATTCCCGGCCGCGCGGCTTTCGCGAACCGAGGCGCTGTCGCTTCAAGAGATGGACCGCGACGCGCTCCTCGGGCGCGCGGCATCTTCCTCGTATTTGCCGGCTTCCGGCGCGCCGGCCGAGGCGCTGCGCCGCGATCTGAACGACCTTTTCGACCGCTATGCAAGCGATGGCCGCGTGGCGTTGCACATGGTCACCTACGCATTGACCGCCGATCTGCAGAAATGAGCGAAGGGCAAAAGCTTCGGGTCGGCATCGACGTCGGCGGAACGTTCACCGACGTCGTCGCCATCGATGCCGCGACGCGCGAGCTGGTGGCTCGCGTCAAAGTCCCAACGACGCACGATGCCGCGCGTGGCGTCGCCGAGGGAATCGTTGCGGGAATCGAGCAGCTGCTGGCCGATTCTCACGTAGATTCGGCTTCCGTCGCCTTTATCGCGCACTCGACGACCCAGGCAACCAACGCATTGCTCGAAGGGGATCTTGCGCAGGTTGGCGTGCTCGGGCTACTCGACGGTTTGGCATGGCTGTCGCGGCGGCAGATGCGCTTTCGCGCGTTTTCCGTGAGTTCGGGGGCGGTTTTTGCGCCGCAATTTGCTTTCGCGCGCGCCGGTGACGGCGATGCGCTGCGGGCCGCCGTCGACCGCCTGATCGACGCCGGCGCGCAAGTGCTTGCGGCCAGCGAGAGCTTCGGGGTTGATCGGCCGGAGCACGAGTCGGCTGCCGTCGCGTATGCTCGCGAGCGGGGAATCGAGGCGACCAGCGGCCACGACGTCAGCTCGGCGTACGGACTACGTTTGCGAACGCGGACGGCGGCGATCAATGCGGCGATTCTGCCGACGATGGTGCGCACCGCACGGATGACTGCGCAGGCCGTGGAGCGCGCGGCAATCCCTGCGCCGCTGATGGTGATGCGCAGCGACGGTGGTGTGATGGACGTGCGCGAAGTTGGACGGCGCCCAATTCTCACGTTGCTTTCGGGTCCGGCAGCGGGGATTGCCGGTGCGCTCCTGTACGAGCGTTTGAGCGACGGCATTTTCATCGAGGTCGGCGGAACGAGCTCGGATTGTTCGGTCATCCGCAATGGCCGCCCGCAGATGCAGCCTGCGGTGATCGGCGGCCATCGCACGATGTTGCGCACGCTCGACGTTCGGACGCTGGGAATCGGCGGCGGGAGCATGCTGCGCCTCGATGGCGGCGGCAACATCGTCGACGTTGGGCCGCGCAGCGCCCACATCGCCGGATGCGCGTACGCGTCTTTCGTCGCCCCCGAGCTGATCGAGGGAGCGCGCGTCGAGCTGATCGCGCCGACGCCGCAAGATCGCCCCGATCACGTCGTGCTCGTCACGCGTTCCGGTGCGAGGATCGCGTTGACGGTCACGTGTGCGGCCAACGTCGCCGGAGGAGTTCCCGAAGGCGCCTTCGCGCGCGGCAACGGCGAGACGGCGCGCCGCGGCTTTGAGTTGCTCGCGCAGCACACCGGCGGCGACGCCCTCGCTTTGGCGCAGCGAGTTCTCGCCCTGGCGGTTGCGAAGCTACGCGCGGCGACCGACGCTTTGTCTCGCGATTATGCGCTCGACGAGGCGCGCATGACGCTTGTCGGCGGAGGCGGCGGCTGCGGCGCGATCGTACCGCATCTCGCCGCCGCGATGAAGGCGCCGTATCGGATCGCGCGCGACGCCGAGGTCATTGCGCCGATCGGTGTCGCGCTGGCATTGGTGCGCGACGTCGTGGAACGCACGATCGTCTCACCCTCGCCGCAAGAGATTGCGCGCATCCGGCGTGAGGCGGCCGACCGCGTGATCGCCGCCGGTGCCGCGCCGGACCGGGTCGTCGTCGAAATTGAAATCGACACCCAACGCAACAAGGTCTGCGCTACCGCCTCGGGTGCGACGGCACTCGTGGAAGCAGCAGCCGGCGACGCGTGTAGCGAGCCGGATCGTCGAGCAATTGCGGCGCAGTCGTTTGCGTGCGACGCCGCCGAGCTGCATGTGATCGAGCTTACCAGTGCTTTGAGCGGCTACGAACGCCGGCGCGATCTTCGCATAATCGACGAACGAGGTGTGGTCCGGCTCGCGGTACGCGATCACCGGCTTATCCGGACGACGGCGGCCGGAGTTGAACCGCACGTGCGTGACGCGGTAGAAGCCGCAACGCAGTTCGGCGACGTGGGCCGGGCGCTGCCCGCGCTCTATCTGTTGCGCGGCGCGCGCATTGCGGCGTACGAAGGCCTAACGAACACCGGCCAAGCCGTCGCACTGGCCGCCGAAGAAGTCGAAGGCTGCGCGCCCGACGAGTCGATCGTCATCCTCATCGAACCGCGCAGCGCTTAGGAAGTACGGTCGCGACGACTGCAGGCGTTACGAGTGCGGGGCGCAGCCGGCTTGTGGATTTTGAATATGAGGCTACTTGTTGCTGATTGCTGCGCCGACCGGATATTCCACTGATGCATTCGAGTGCGTTGGGTTGCCGCCGGCTGGGAACTTCCAGCGCCCAACAGAGGCCGGGTTTGAACCCTGCGCAATACATCCGCCGGCGAAGTATCTATCCTTCGGGGCGAAGACGCCCTGATCGACGTCACACCCGCCGCCGTTGACGTCGTGGAGCGGCGTGGTTCCTGTAAGCGTCGCCGTCGAGCCAGAGATGAACATCGAGTAGAGGCACGAACCCCACACGTTGTTGCACTTCGGATCGTCCACGACCAAATGGCCGGTGGCCTTATTCCAGTTCAATCCACCGGGGACATTGAGCGTTACGCCCGATACGGTCAGAGTAGAGCAGGAGCTGCTGCCCGGCGGGCACTCTGAAATCATGATGCCGTTGGAACTGCCGCCCCGGCCGTTGACGTACAGATTTCCTTTCGCGTCGTACGCCGGGAAGTAATACTCGGTCTGATCCGGGTTCGCGAGCATTTGGGGATCGGAGCCGCTCGAATAGACCGTCACGTTGCCCGATGCGCCACTCGTGGTTCTGATGTTCGTCACGGCAAGATCGCCGTTCTTCTCGTTCACGGCGCAACCGACGGGATAGTAGCCGGGGTCGTCGATGGTTTTCAGCAACTTACCGGTGCGCGAGTACTGCTGGATTTCGGCGCTCTTGGTATTGGTTACCCAGATATTGCCGCTTCGGTCGCTGCACATGCCCTGCGGTCCGTCGAAGCCCGTGAGGGTTCCCCGGAGTTTCATGGCCGGCATCGTAAAGATGTACACGTCGTCGGTATCGATGTCGGAGATGAAGAGCAGCCGGTGCGCCTTCTTCATATCCGGCGAGACCCATGACTTGTGATGATCGGAATGGACGTTCGGGGCTGCGAGGCCGGTGAAGCCAAGGTAGCTCTGGCTGAAGGGTAGATTGGCGCTCATTGGAGCGCTAGGTCCGGAAGACGGCGCGTAACCCGATGATTGCGTGTTGCCAACGCTGCTGCAGGCAGCAAGTAAAGCAGCGGCGGCCAACCCGCCCAACGCGTACGTGGCTGCGTTAAGGACCCTCATTCAAAATGCTCCGTTTCTTTCACGAAAGTGCTCTGGTAATTAGGTCTTGTGTGATCGTTTGGATGACAGCCTAATTGCGCCACGTACAGTACGTTTGTACTGGTATGTTCCACTCTAGGTTAAAGTCTCACAAAACCTAAACGAAGACGCTTCTTAACGTCGAAAGCGTCCGTCACACCCTCATAACGTAAATGTAAGCTATTTGGTTTCAACGGCGATGCGCATCGTCGCAGATGTCATTGAAGGCCGCAGAACCGAGCGATGGAACACGGAGCCGCCGCCTCTTGGCATGACCGGCAGTGCGAGCGCCACAACAGATTTGTGGTCCGGCGCCGTGGTGGCTGTGTAGCTACGACGCCCACAGAGCGAGAGTCTACGCACTAACAGCTTTCGGTATTTCGCGAAAACGGTCGCCGCTTGTCGAGGGTGGTCCGCTCGGTCTCGTTGGCAGGGGCGAATATGATCTATCAGTTTTCCGCGCGACGTCGGCGCTTGATCGGCGCGAATTCTGGAGCCGGCACAGTCTGGGATTATCCGCACGGCGGTAACGCTATAAAGAGCATCAATACCGGGTACGGAGTTTTTGGTGCTGCGATCAGCCCCTAGATTGAGGTCTATCGTATTCCACGCTCAGAATGCGATGGCTCGCAATGTTCGTCCGTTTGGCGCCTCGATGGTTGTATGCATCAGCCTATTGCGCGAAACGTGCGCTCCTGCCGTCGGATCGGCAGCCACCCGAGGATGAGCGTATCCATGGGTTGCCACATGATGACCCAGCCGGTAGCTCCTTAGTTTACTGGAGGTTGACGAATCGCGAGTCCTTCGGCTTCTTCGAGAGCGATCGTGCTCTGGCGGCGTCCGTAGGAAAAGTAGAAAAGCAGACCGGCGACGAGCCAAATCACGAAGCCGAGCCATACCAGCGGGAAGAATCCCCACACCAGCGGGTTGCCCTGCCGCAGGAAATAGATCAGGAAGAGTGCCGTGACCGCAGAGAGTATCGGAATCAAATAGGGGCCGAACGGAACCGTGAACTTGCCTTGCGTCTCCGGATGGCGGGCGCGCAGCACCGGTACGGCGATCGAGACGAGCACGAAGGCGCTGAGCGTTCCCATATTGGTAAGCGATCCCAGGATGCTGATGGGGAAGAGAGCGCCGGCGGCGGCAATCAAAACACCGAAGAGAATTTGCGAGATCCACGGCGTGCGCCACGTCGGATGCAAGCGAACGAACAGTGGGGGGATGAGTCCGTCCCGCGACATCGCGTAAAATATTCGCGTCTGTCCGTACATCATCACGAGGAGCACCGTCGTCAAGCCGGCGATGGCGCCGAACGAAATGATCACGCCCGCCCAGGCGAGCCCGACGCTGTCGACCGCAAACGCAACGGGGAAGTTGACGTTGAGCGTGTAGAACGGCACCATGCCGTTGAGAATCGCGACGACGATGATATAGAGAATCGTGCAGACCACCAGGCTCGCGATGATGCCGATCGGCAGATCGCGCGCCGGATTCCGCGCCTCTTCGGCGGTCGTCGAGACGGCGTCGAATCCGATATAGGCGAAGAAGATGAAGGCGGCGCCGCCAAACATTCCGGCCACGCCGAAGGGGAAGTAGCCGCCCGCTCCGGTGAGGGGGCCCGGCGGAAGATGATAGTTCGCGGGATTGATGTGACCGAGACCGATCGCGATAAAGAAGAGCACGACCGCGAGTTTGATTGCAACGATGACCGCGTTGACGCTGCCGGATTCCTTCGTCCCGCGCACGAGCAGCGCCGTGATTAGAAAGATGATCGCCGCCGCGGGCAAGTTCGCGATTCCCGGGGTTGCATCCCAGTGGCTGTGCTGCCACGCCTGTGGGATGTTCAGACTAAACAGCGTGTGCAGAATGAAGTTAAAATAGCCGGACCATCCGACACTGACGGTTGCCGCGCCGAGCGCGTATTCGAGGACCAAAGCCCAGCCGACGATCCAGGCGAGGAACTCTCCGAGCGTTGCATAGGTATACGTATAGGCGCTGCCGGAAATAGGAATCTTACTGGAGACTTCGGCGTAGCAGAGCGCGGCCAGCGCGCTGACGATGCCTGCGACGACAAACGACAGCGTTAATGATGGGCCCGCGCGAGTTGCCGAAGCGACTCCGGTTAGAACGAAAATTCCGGTGCCGATGATGGCACCGATGCCCATCGCCGTAAGCGCCCACGGGCCGAGCGACCGTTTGAGGCCGTGCTCTTCGTCGCTTCCCTGTGCCAGAATGCGCGCGAGAGGCTTGACTCGTTGCATCAACATCGGCGTGCTCCTAACGCAAAAAGCGGATGGCAAATGGGTAGTTGTACGTCCGTCCTTGGCTCGCCGCGACCGTTCCTGCGATGATGAAGATGAGCGAAACCAGCAGAATCAACAGAACGGCAATCGCAATCGCGATCCAAAAGACGGCAAGACTGAGGGGGGTTCCGGCATCGGACATCTGCTGCGCCGAGCCACTCGCGATATAGCCGAGCATCACAGCGACTGCGGCGATGACCCCGACGAAACCGACGATGGAAACCGTGATCTGATAGTTCAGCGATGCCCGCGCGTGTTCTGCGACGAACTCCGACTCATGTGCTTTGATTAGATAGACGACCAACGGCCCCACGATGTGGCCGAACGGTAATCCCGCGACGGCGATCAACGCGCTCAAGTGCGCGGCCATTGCCCAATTGCGGTCCTGGGCAGCGATTTGAACCTGCATCCCGCCTTATTGCCCCGCGCTGGGAAATGGCCTGCCGCATGGGGCGACGAATTGCGCGTAGATGCGGTCTTCGACGCGCTCTGAAACGCCTGAGTTCGACGTCCTGGTCGTTGGCGGCGGTAATGCGGGCTGTGCCGCCGCGATTGCGGCGGCGCGCCATGGCGCCCGTACGCTTCTGCTCGAGCGTTACGGTTTTTTGGGCGGTACTGCGACCGCCGCAATGGTTGGTCCGTGGATGACCTTTCATTCGTCGCAAGAACGCATCGTCGGCGGCATCGCGCAAGAGATGGTCGAGCGGCTGATGGCCAAGGACGCTTCACCGGGTCACCTGACCGACTCGTCGGATTACGTCGCGACGATTACTCCGTTCGATCCCGAAGTGCACAAAGCGCTGCTCTTTGAGATGATGCAAGAGTCCGGCGTAGCGCTACTCTTGCATGCCTATTTCTTATCGGCGCAGCTCGACGGGGATGCCGTTTGCGGAGCGACATTTGCGACCGTCGGCGGCGCGCGCAGTTATCGCGGAAGGGTCGTCATCGATGCAACCGCCGATGCCCTGGTGGCCGCGTCCGCCGGCGTCCCGACGCAACAAGGCGACGAGCGCGGACGTGTCCAGCCGGCAACGTTGATGTTTCGTCTGAGCCACGTTGACCTCGCAGCGCTCGCAGCATATCTGCGCGAACATCCGGACGAGATGCGTACCTCCCTGCGCCCGCAAGAGCGTGTGCCGGCCGCGCTAACGGCGGTCGCAGGTCTGAACCAGCTCTGGGAAAGCGCACGTGCGGACGGGCTCGTCGACATTCCGCGCGAGTTGGTTTCGTTCTTTATCTCCCCGTATCCGGATGAGGTGACGGTCAACATGACGCGCGTCGTTAACGTCGATCCGCTCGATCCCGACGACCTAACGCGGGCCGAAATCGAATCCCGGTTGCAGGCAATGCAGTTGCTGGAGTTCTTTCGACGGCGCGTGCCGGGGTTCGCGGGCGCGCGGATCGCGGCAACGGGCACCCAAGTCGGCATTCGCGAATCGCGTCGCATCGTAGGCCGCTACACGCTCACGCGCGACGACGTCTTGCAGGCGCGGCGCTTCGACGATGCCGTGGCGCGCAGCGCGTATCCGATCGACGTGCACAACCCCAGCGGCAGCGGAACCAGCACGCAACGCCTGGCGCCCGGAGAGAGCTACGAAATCCCCTACCGCACGCTCGTGCCGGTCAATCGCGAGCAACTATTGGTTGCGGGGCGCTGCATTTCCACGACGCATGAGGCGCTGGCGTCGACGCGCTTGACGCCGACGGTGATGACGCTCGGACAGGCCGCCGGAACGGCGGCGGCGCTGGCTTGCGCGCGCGGAGTGCGCGTGGCCGACGTCGATACCAACGAGCTGCGCGCGCAGCTCATCGCCGACGGCGTCGATCTGCGCCGAACATGAGTGACAAAGCGATCGCGCTTTGCACGCAATATGGCGTGCACGTGCGCTTTGCCGATCTTGGCGATTGGGGCAAAGCCGAGTTGCGTGCCGAGTACGATCCCCGCGTGCCGGAGATCTGCATCAACCGCCGTCTGTCCGCCGATCTCGTCGAGTTCGCCGTCCTTCACGAGCTCTACCATCATCGAGAAGCGATCGGCGAGATTGCGGTGCTGCGGGATCGCGCGGCGCGAGAGGACGCAGCGGACGCGTATGCGGCGCAGTTGCTCGAGGTACTCGCTTGAGCGCGCCGTTCGCAGGAATAGACGGCGGACAGAGTTCGACCATCGCACTGATTGGCGACGAGAACGGACGGATTCTGGGGCGCGGTACGGCGGGGCCGGCCGACGAGGTCGGCGCCGGTGCGGACTCGACGCGGCTTCGCGATGCCTTGCGAGACGCGCTCTCGCATGCATGCCGCAGCGCAGGCCTTCCGGATGGAAGCAGTTTCGCGGCGATCGTTGCCGGCGTCAGTGGTTATGAAGGACGCGTCTACGGCGCCCTGCCGCAGATGCCGGCGCAACGGTTTATGCTGATGCACGATGCGCCGGTGGCCCATGCGGGCGCGCTGGCCGGCGAGCCGGGCGTCGTCGTGATCGCGGGCACGGGTTCGGTCGTCTACGCGCGCGACGAAAACGGTGGCTCGCAGACGCTCGGCGGATGGGGATATCTCTTCGGCGATGAGGGAAGCGCCTTTCGCATTGCTCGCGACGCGCTGGTCCTTCTGATGGCCGCGCAGGACGACGGCGATAGCTCACTCCGCGAGGAGACGCAGGCGGCCTGCGATTTCTTTGCAATGGACTCGCTTCACCGAGTTGCGCGCGCATTCTACGCCGGCGAACTCGCCCGCGAGCGGCTCGCCTCCTTTACGCCGGTGGCAATCCGGTTTGCGCGGTTCCGCGCAATTGCGGACGCGGGAGCCGACCGGCTCGCCGCGCTCGCGCATCGCGCGCTGGCTGCAATAAAAGACCGAAGAGTGGCGCTGACCGGCGGACTCTTCGCCGACGCGGACTTTTACGAGCGCGTCAGACGCGGCATTCTCTCCGCCACGCCCGGAGCCCAGGTCGGGCACGCGAAGTACGAACCTGCCGCCGGCGCGCTGCTGCTCGCCTACAGGGAACTGGGTCTGCACGTGCCGGAGCTCCGGCAATGAGCGTGCTCGAAGCCCTGCGCGGCGGGTTGATCGTTTCCGTGCAGGCTTGGCGCGGTTCCGCCCTCGACGATCCGCCGATCATTGCCGCAATGGCGCAGGCCGCGCAAGACGGCGGGGCCGTTGCGGTCCGCATCGAGGGCATCGAGAATCTTCGCGCCGTGCGCGGGCGCGTCGCTTTGCCGATCGTGGGGCTGGTAAAGCGTGAGTATCCCGGATTCGAAGCCTACATTTCTCCGTCGCTTGCCGAAGTGGGAGCGATTATCGGCACCGGCGCTGAGATCGTGGCCTTCGATGCAACCGGCCGCCCACGGCCGGACGGCAGTCTGCTCATTGACGTGATCGCGGCCATCCACGCGGCCGGCCGCCTCGCGATGGCCGATTGCTCCACCGCGGCGGACGCAGCGGCGGCGAGCGCCGCCGGCGCCGACGTTTTGGCGACGACGCTTTGCGGCTATACGGCGCCGACGAAGAATCACGCGCTTCCCGCGCTCGATCTCATAGCCGAGGTTTCGCGACTGGGTAAGTTCGCCGTATGCGAGGGCGGAGTTCGTTCGCCCGCCGATGTGACGGCGGCGCTCGATGCGGGAGCCGACGCCGTGGTCGTTGGGACCGCCATCACCAATGTGGACTGGCTTGTCCGGGAGTTTGCAGGGGCGGCCGAGAGGGGCTCTTAACAGCCCGTTTAGTCGGTGCGACGAGCGCGCGGAGCGCCTATAGTTAGGTTAAGGGAGAGCATTCTTTGGCAGAGAGAACAGCCCAACCGGCCCGGCTTGGTCGCGGATTCTGGGCGTACACTGCGATCTTGACGGTGGCGGCGGTCGCCGCGATCGTCTTTTGGTACCTCTTTCCGCTGGAACGCTACCTACCCGCCGCGATCGTCACGGCGCGGCAGGTCGATACTCTCTTTCGTTTTATGGCGGCGACGGGCAGCGCGCTCTACGTCTTCATCGTCGGCTATCTGGTCTATTTCGCGATCGTCTTCCGCGCCAAAGCCTCCGACGCGCCCGATGCGATCGGCGTACAGATCCACGATAACCGCAAGCTCGAGTTCTGGTGGACGGTAATTCCGGCGCTCTTCGTCGTGCTGCTCTCGATCGTCAGCGTTCGAATCTGGTACGAGATCGAGTTGGAGCCGGCCAACGGCCTCGTGGTCGAGGCGATCGGCCACCAGTTCTATTTCTCGTTCCGGTACCCGCAGATCAATGGCGAGGTTACCGACGAGATGCACCTTCCGCTAAACGTGCCGGTAACGCTCAATCTCACGTCGGCCGACGTGATCCACGGATTCTGGGTTCCGGCGATGCGTCTCAAAAACGACACCGTTCCGGGCTTGGTAACGACGATCCGGTTCACGCCGCGACTCGCGGGCCGCTATCCGATCATTTGCACGCAGTTCTGCGGCGTCGAGCACAGCGACATGGACAAGCAGGTCTTGGTGATCGAGGATAAGGACTCGTTCGACCGGTGGTACAAAGGCTGGCAGCAGAAGAACGCTCGCGCCGGCAACGCGCTGCCGGGCGCGGGCGGAGCGGCCATCTCGCTTCAGGGAGGCGACGCCGCGGCCGGCAAGGTGCTCTTCAGCCAAAAATGCACGGCCTGTCACAAGCTCGCTCCGTTCAGTCAAACTCTCGTCGGGCCGGGACTCGAGGGCGTTCTGCACGACTCCAACCATCCCAACTTGGTCAACGGCCAAGCGGCAAATCCCGCGGACGTCGCATCGATCTTGGAGAACGGTTACACCGGCAGCATGGGCGCGATGCCCAACGCCAACTCGAACGGCCTCTCGCAGCAGGACATTGCAAATCTGGTGGCATTCCTCAACACACTGAAGTGAGATATTTGAAAGCGGTATGGCAGTAGCAGCGGTTCACTCGGGCGGCATCGCCGATCACATTCACCCCGAACCTCAGGGGTTCGTCCGGCGATATGTCTTTTCGCTCGATCACAAGATCATCGGCATTCAGTACCTCATCACCGGCTTCGTCTTCTTCATCCTCTCCGGTTTGCTGGCCGAAGCCATCCGCACCCAGTTGCTCAACCCCTCCGGCGGTTTCGTGGCACCCGGCACGTACAACGAGGTCTACAGCGTTCACGGCAGCGCGATGGTGTGGCTGGTCGTCATTCCGCTCCTGACCGGTGGCTTCGGCAACCTAGTCTTTCCGGTGCAAATCGGGGCCCGCGACGTGGCGTTTCCCTGGCTGAATATGCTGAGCTTCTGGATCTTTCCGGTCGCCGGCTTGATGCTCTTCTCGTCGTTTCTCATGGGAGCGCCGACCGCGGGATGGATGGAGTATCCGCCGGTCTCGCTGCAGGGCGCCGCCGGAACCTCGATGTGGGCCGCCGCGATCTTTCTGGTCGGTGTGAGCTCGACCATGACCGGCATCAACTTCGTCGTAACGATCTTAAAGATGCGCGCTCCCGGCATGACCTTTACCCGCATGCCGCTCTTCGTTTGGGGACAGTTCGCGACCGCGCCGCTGCTGATGATCGCGACGACGGCGCTGGCGGCAGCGCTGGCCGCACTCTTCATCGAGCGGCAGTTCGGCGTGCCATTCTTCGACCCGACCAAAGGCGGCAGCCCGGTGATGTGGCAGCACATGTTCTGGTTCTACTCGCATCCGGCGGTCTATATCATGATTCTTCCGGCCTTCGGCATCATCTCCGAAGTGCTGCCGACCTTCGCGCGCAAGCCGATCTTCGGCTATAAGCTGATCGCGTTCTCTTCCATGGCGATCGCGCTGGCCGGGTTCATGGTCTGGGCGCACCACATGTTTACCTCGGGGCTTGCGCCGTTCTTGCAGCTTCCGTTCATGATCATCACATACCTCATCGGCGTGCCGACGGGCATCAAGATCTTTTCGTGGACGGCGACGTTGTGGGGCGGAAAGATTCACTACACTACGGCGATGCTCTTTGCCATCGGCTTCGTCGGGCTCTTCACGCTGGGCGGCATAACCGGAATCTTCCTTGCGGCCATTCCATTCGATCTCCACGTGCACGGAACGTACTTTATCGTCGCTCATTTGCACTACGTGCTCATCGGCGGAAGCCTGATGGGGATCTTCGCCGGCATGTACTACTGGTTCCCGAAGATGTCGGGGCGACTGCTCAACGAGACCCTGGGTAAGATTCACTTCTGGCTGTTCTTCATCGGCTTCAACGGCACGTTTCTTCCGATGCATTGGCTGGGGGTGCTCGGGATGCCGCGCGAGGTGGCGACCTACGACCCGCAGTTCACGTTCTGGAACCGCTTCGAATCGTTTTCGTCGTATCTCATGACGCTTGCGATTCTGATTTTCTTCGTGAACGTGCTGTGGAGCATCCGGTACGGGAAGCGGGCCGGTGCCAATCCGTGGGGAGCGCGCACGCTGGAGTGGCAAGTGCCGTCGCCGCCGCATTACTATAACTTCAAGCACATCCCGACGGTCTACGGCCTGCCGTACGATTTCAGCCAGCCGCTTCCATATACAGGTCTGGAGGAAGAGCTTACCGATTCGCCGCCGCCGGTCGCGGCGGGGGCGAACTGATGTCGGTCGCGGCAATCGGCGCGGACGCGCACGGCGGCGTCGACCAGCTCTACGTCGAAACGCGCGAACTCCGCCTGCAAGGCTTCTTACTCTTTCTGATCAGCGACTGCGTCCTTTTTTCGTCGTTCATCTTCGCCTATCTCTATCTGCGCAATAGCGGACAGGGCTGGCCGCCGCCGGGAATTCAGCGTCTCGACGTCGCGTTTGCGGCCTGGAACTCCGTCGTGCTTTTCGGTTCCGGCGCGACGATGCATTATGCGCTCGAGAACTTCAAGCACGGGAACTTCATAAAATACATGTGGTTCCTACTGGCAACGATCGTTTTGGGTGCGGGCTTCCTCGGGGGTCAAGCCTATGAATACAACCACTTGATTTTCGGCGAGCACGTGACGTGGTCGGGCAGCGGGATCTTCGGCGCTTCGTTCTTCACGTTGACTGGGATGCACGGGCTACACGTACTTTTCGGCGTTTGCTATCTCACGGTGCTCGTGCTTCAGTCGGCTGGCGGCGTCTACACGCGGGGCAAGTACTTCGGGATTACGGCTGGCACGCTCTATTGGCACTTCGTCGACGTGATCTGGGTTGTGCTCTTCTCCATCTTCTACTTGATATAAGGGCCCTGATTATGCTTATGTCGTTGTCGCCTCGGCCCTCATTTATCGAAATAGACTTCGGACCTCGGCTCCTAGACCTAAGCAAAATCAGAGCCCTTATGGAGTGTACCAATTAATGAATGCGCAGCTCATCGAACGGTTGGGAGCGGTGATCGCGGGCATCGCCGTCGCCGTGGTGGCCTTTTACGCGCTCTATAAGGACTGGCAGACGACCGGAATCGAGAACCAGGTCTTCAAGCTGATGCTGGCGCTGCTCGGGCTGGGCGCGGTTCTCGCCCTGCTCGCCGGCCTCAACGTGATCGGCTTCACTCCTCCGAAAGGCGCGTAACCGATGATCGTACGCGACGACGAGTATCTCGACTTTACGAACGTCCCCGAAAGCAAGGGCATACCGCCGTTACTCTACCGCGTCGCCGCGGTCGGGTTGGTAATCATCTTCTTGATCGGTGCGTCGGTCTGCTTGATGTCGGGATACGGGCACCACTGGCCCGCGGACACGACGGAGCGCGTTCCGCTCAACAGCCCGTAACTACGGCCCAACCTTGGCATCGGAGGGTGTGGTCAAGCCGGAAAGCGTCTCAACGGCGCGCTGGTGCTGCCCGAATGCGTTTGCGTCGTAGACCCAGACTGCGGCCCCGCTGGCGTACCCATTGGTGCAAGCGGCGTCGATGTATCCCTCGAAAACCGCCATGCCGGTAACCATGCCCGAAAGTCTCCCGGGTGGTGCGTATGTGTTCGTATAGCAGTTTTCCGCGAGGATCCATCGGTCTTCGCGCTTGCCTTCTGATCCGGAGATTGCGTCGAAGTCGGTGAGGTGCCACCAGTACGTGTGGCATCTCCGTATTCCCCCGACGCAGTAACCTCGATATTGGACGTTTGCGTAGGCGCGGTTGTTCTCGTCGAACGCAAGCGCGCCGGCATAATAAGGCAGCCAGCCTCGCTTCGGGAGGGCAAGCGTGAAGTTTTCGCCCGAGCTTCGGTGCGGGTGAAAGTAGACGTTGATCCCGTCGCGAGGCGCCCGTACGTGCTGGGTTAGACATACATATATCCAGCCAAGCCGACGGCAAAGGCTGCGATCGGAACTCCGAGTTGTGCCTTTCCCAGGAGCTTCCCGGCGGGAGAAAACACTTGCACAAATCCGCCCCCAGCCGACGCCCGACCGGCGGCGGAAATGTTACCGGCGCTATCGACGCCGAGAAACCGGACATCGGGCAACCTTGCGAAAACTTCGTCGGGCTTCGTCTTCGGCAGTCCGTCGACGAGCGCGTAGCGATAGATCGCGCCGCTTCCGGGATCGGCTACGTATAGGTGCTGGGTACGAACTCGTATCGCGCGCCCTCGGCGTTTGGGCGCCGGCGGGTATCTCTCCACCGGCGCTGGTGGGTTGTCGAAAGGCTGTGCAGCCTCCGAGGATCGTAAGAATAGCGCAAAAGCCAAACGCGTTGCGGCCGGCGTCTGAAATCCTCATCTGCGTTGTCCCCCATTACGAACGGACCCGATGGCATGCAAACGTTCTGTCCGCAGGGCGCCGGTCCATGCGGCGTGGCGAACCGGGCGGCTTATAGGTCGGCGCGGCGGCCGTGGCGCGTGGCGATGCCGATGGCAAGAAGCGGCAGATCTTCGTCGGGAAGCAATCCCGTCGACCTGCCGTCGATCTTGTGGATGCCGTAGCGCGAGAACTCGACGAGGGCGGGGATCGTCGCGTTAAGTAATCGGCGATTACCGAGCCACTCCCATTCGCCGGCGACGGCTCGATCCGCAAGGAGCACGGCGGCATAGCCGCAGGCGTCGGGACGCGAGCGGTCGTCGGGTTCGCGGTAACGGACGTATCCGTCAACGATGAAAATCGGGGCGAACGTTTGGACGTAGGCGACGAGCGGCGCCACCAGCACGGCGACGAAATATCCAGCGAAGACGACCGCCCCAAGGGCGAAGATCCACGCGACCTTGATCAACGTCGCATCGGATGGTACGTGATGCGCGCGGTAGATGATGCCCCACGTCAGCAGGGCCATAAAAATCATCCCGAGCAACGGCTCGATCGCCAGCGCGAAGCGTCCGGTGAGCCCGCGCCAAACGATTCTTCGTTCGGAAGAAGCCCATCGCCGGCGTGCGAGATCGCGGCTGCGCTCGAGCACGTCTGCGGCTACGCGGCTTCCTCGATGGGTCGCCTGCGCTCCGCATCCCGCGGCTTCAAACCCGCGGCCAGAAGAAGCGCGACGAACGCAACGGCGCAAAATGCAAGGTACGCGTGGCGATAGCCGGCCAATTCGCTTTGCGCCGCGCTCATCAGACCTCCGGCCAACGAGCTGCCGAGAATTTGCCCGACGATCAGCGCTTGGCTCAGCAAGCCCACCGAAGTCGCGCGAGCGCGCTGCGGCGTTTCGTTCGTGACGATGTAGCGCGTCGGCGCACCCAGCAGTGCGCCGAATCCGGCGCCGGCTATGACGATTGCGATCAGTGCAACCGGTAGCGAATTGAAGCCGAGCGCGAAAAGTGCAAGGCCGATTTCGCTCACGATCGTGCCGGCTAGCAGCACGTCGCGGCTGCCGATTCGGTCGAGAGCTCGTCCCGATGCCGGAATGACGAGGACGAACATGAATGCACCGAGCGCGGCAGCGAAGCCCGCGGCCGCTGACGACAGACCGTCTGCGGCGACCAGCACGGCAGGTATGAAGAAGAGCGAGCCTTCCAAAATGCCGATGACGACCTCCAGCGCGTACGTTCTGACGAGTTGCGGCGTGCGTAAAATCTCCAGCGGCACGATCGGGTTACGCGCCGATCGCTCCCAAAATGCAAAGCCCACGAGAAGCGCGACGCCGGCGAGTCCGGTCGCAACTCCGGACGAGATCAGTCCGTCCATGAGCGCCAGCAATCCGCCGCAGAGCAACGCGAGGCCAACAACGTCGAGCGCTTCACGTTGCCGCGGAGCGTTCGCCGGAACCTCTTTGAGCGCCATCGCGAAAACGATCGCCGCCAGCGGAAGATTCAACACGAAGATGTAGCGCCACGAAACATAGTGCGTGATCAGGCCGCCGATGCTCGGACCGATGACCGCCGCGAAACCCCACGTTGCGGCGACGATGCCGAGCGCCGCCCCGCGCCGGGCCGCCGGCACGACGTCGCCTATCGCCGCGGTGGCGACGGGAAAGATTCCGCCGGCACCGAGTGCTTGAATTGCGCGCGCCGCAAGAAAGACCGGATAGTTCGGCGCGAGGATTGCGACGATGCTTCCGGCGGCGAAGAGCGAGATGCAAATCAAATAGATCGGACGCCGCCCGAAGCGGTCCGCCATCGAGCCGGCAACCGCAATCGAGACGACCGTAACGAGAAGATATACGGTGAAGATCCAGGCCAGGTCGCCGGTTTGGACCGTGAACGCCTGTCCGAGCGCGGGCAGCGCGGGCGAGAGCACGCTCAGATCGAGGGCTCCGGCAAAGACGCCGAGCGCGAGCGTCCACAGCAGGCGATTCACGAGATAATTCGGTCGATCACCATCACCGCACACATCAGCGCCAGGTACACAAGTGAGTAGCGAAAGAGCTTGCGCGCTTCGTACGTGCCGGTCTGTTCGCGCCACGTTCGCCAGGCGTCGAGCATAAAAAGCCCGCCAAGCACGGCCGCCGCGCCGAAATAGAGCGCGCCCATCACGTGAAGCGGGTAGAGGGCGAGCGACGCCGCAACCAGCACGAGGCTGTAGTAGACGATCTCGCGTTTGGTGCGTTCTCGTCCGTAAACGTTGGGCAGCATCGGAATGTTGGCCTTACCGTAGTCCAGTTCCGTCATCAATGCCAGCGACCAAAAGTGCGGCGGCGTCCAAAGAAAGATCAACGCGAAGAGGCCGAGCGCCGGCGCACCGATGGCGTGCGTAACGGCGGCCCAGCCGACGAGCGGCGGAACTGCGCCGGCCGCTCCGCCGATCACGATGTTGAGCGGCGTTATGCGCTTGAGCCACATCGTGTAGATGACGACGTAATAGGCGTTCCCGGCAAGCGAGAGCCAAGCCGCAAGCGGATTGACGAGAAGATAAAAGAGTGCAAAGGATATGCCGCCGGCGAGCACCGCATAGATCGTCGCGCTACGCCGGGAGATCCGTCCTTGCGGGATCGGGCGCGCTTGAGTGCGCTTCATCACGCGATCGATGTCCGCGTCCCAGACGCAGTTGAATGCGCCGGCCGATGCCGCGGCGAGCGCTCCCGCCAACAGCGTCCAAAAGAGCAGCCCCAGCGGAGGAACTCCGCGGGCCGCCATCACCATGGACGCGGCCGTTGTAATCAGCAGCAGCGCGATGATGCGCGGCTTCGAAAGCTCGTAATAGTCGCCGAGGCGGTCGAGCGCGATCATTGCCCCTTCGACTGCGCTCAGGACGAGCTCGCGCCGCTTGGGCTGTAGTGGCGCGCCGGCTGGTTCGCCATTGCATCCAGCGATGCAAAGACCGTCGCGATGAAGAAGGCCAAGAAGACAAAGGCCGCGTTAACCGCGTGCGCTTCGCGAAGCTCTACCGGCAACCGCAGCGTTACGTTGAGAAGTCCGAGCACGACTTGAATGCAAACCAAAGCCACACCAGCTCCGGCCGCTCCTCTCACCCGCCCCGAGGCGGGACCGGCCCACGCGAGTGCCAGTGCTGCGGCGGCAAAGATCAGGGTAGCGGCAGCGGCGGCTCGGTGCAGCATCTGTGCGTACTCACCCTGCGTGTGAACGATGATGTTGCCGGCGCACTGCTGGATCGAGAGGCAGGCCAGGCCGGCCCCGCTGGAACTTACATAGGCGCCGACGCACATCGTAATAAATGCGATCGTGGTCGTCGTCAGCAGGACGAAGCGAAGGCGTCCCGAGGACCGCGAGGCGTCGTGCGGCGGCGCGATCCCGGCGGAGGGCGACGCTGCGGCGAACACGGCCATCGCCGAAAGGGCCGCGATAAAGGCCATGGCGGTCCCCCAATGCAGGACGACGGAGAACGGCGCATTGCCCAGCCGGACGGTCTCCGCGCCGAGCAGCACCTGACCCATGAAAAGGGCGACGATCACGACCAGCGTCGGACCGACGAACGGCGAACGGGAGCGCACCGGCCAGGCGGCCACTACCAGCGCGACCGTCAGAGGCGCAACCGTAAACGCAAGCAAGCGGTGCGTCCATTCCCACAAGGTGCCGTCCGTCATGAGGGGGATTACGTGCCCGCGGCAAAGCGGCCAATCCGGGCACGTGAGTCCCGCACCGTTGATGCGCGTCCAACTGCCGAGCACGACGGTCATCAGGGCGACGAAGTCGGTCGCCAACGCGAGACGGAGGAGGCGTTTCATCCGAGCCTTAGCGTAGCGTTGCCCAGGCTGGACGGCAATGACAAATGAGACGTACGGCGAAGCGGTCGGCCGTGATGCGCTGGTTGACCCTGGCAGGTCTAGCCTTGGGGCTCATCGTGCTGGCCGGATGTCGTGAGGTGCGCGTGAAGACGCTCGCAGCGGGCACAACCACCGTTCTGGGGGGCAATCAAATCCTTATAGTACGCGATGAGGTAACCCTGGGCAAGCTCGGCATTCATGCGCCCATTCATTTCAAGAGCGAGTTCGGCGTCGTCTTGCTCATGGGGCCGCACGACCGGACCGGCTACAAACAGATCGTCGAATCCATTGGCGCAAACTCCGTACGCGTTCGCGTCGTCGCCTTCGAACAGGCGCCGGCCAACGCGGGCGAGCCGTCGCCGCAATACCGCACGTACACGCTCTGGATCGTTCCCAATGGGGTATATCGTCGAGGCGTTCGAGTCGAAGTCGTAACGCCTAGTGACGAACCGATTGCGACGACCTACTTGCCGTAGGGGTAGTCATGCTTTCTCCCAAGCAGTCGGCAACTTCGGATTCACTCGAGCAACTCCAGGTGCGCGTCGAGCGGCTGGGCACCGTTCTCGTGCCGGACGGGGAAGCGACCGAGGCCGGTGGAGTTCTGAACCCCGCGGCAACGCGCGCTCCCGGTGGCGAACTGTTGATCTACCCGCGTTGCGTTGCCGAGGGAAATATTTCGCGCGTGCGTACGGTGCACGTCGCGAGCGAAGGCGGCAACTACGATTGCCAACGGCTCGATTTTGCGCTCGAGCCGCAAGCGCCGTACGAACTTCGGTCGCATCCCGGATACGGCTGTGAGGACCCGCGCGTAACGTACGTCCCAATACTGGAATCGTATGTCATGGCGTACACGGCCTTTGGGCCGGATGGACCGCGCATCGCCGTTGCGATATCGAGCGATGCGTATCGTTGGAACCGGCTGGGCCCGGTTCGGTTTGCGGGTTCGGCAAACGTCGTCGGCGACGACAAAGATGCAGCGTTCTTCCCCGAGCCCGTGCTGTCGCCCAAGGGCCGCAAGTGTTTAGCTTTTTACCATCGTCCCATGTTGCATCTTTCCAGCGTCGACGGCCGCGCCGCCATTCCCATGATCGAGCGCATGCCCTTCGAAGACCGCGAGTCGATCAGGATCGGATACGTACCGCTGGGTCCCGCCCTCAAGGATCGCAGCAATCTCTGCAACGTTGCGGAGAGCCGCCAGGTGCTTTCCCCCGATGAGAAATGGGGATCGATCAAGATTGGCGCCGGCACGCCGCCGGTGCGAGTCACGCTCGGCGGAACGACGGGATGGCTATCGCTCTTTCACGGCGTGGACTCGATCGGCGGCGGGGGACAGCGGCCATCACTGCGATACGCGGCCGGCATCGTCGTCCACGACTTGGAGCGGCCGGATCGCATTCTCTACCGCTCGCCGCAGCCGGTTCTTACGCCTGAATCGGACGAAGAGCGGAACGGAGTCGTGGATAACGTGGTTTTTCCAACCGGGCTCGACCCGCGCCCCGATCTCGGCGACCACGTCTTCGACGTCTACTATGGGATGGGCGATTATTCCGTCGGGGCCGCGCGCCTGTTTGTCGGAGACCCACCAACCGGCGCCACGTGATAAAATATCTGGCAGTGTCGACCGTCATCGTGCTTGGTATGGGCGTCCTCGTAGCGGCGTGGGTGAATCGCGACTTGATTCGCATCAAGATCGCCTCGGTCTACGCACGCGTGTCGCCGAAGCCGGGGGCGTCGAGCCAAGCGCAAAGTGGCGCAATCGCGGCGCTGAGCGGCGACGCGCCGTGGGCCTTGTCGGCGCTGCCCGAGTGTTTGACGCAAATCTCGAAATCCGCGGGCTCCACGCGTTACGTGGCCGCGCATCTACCGAAAAACGCCGTCTGGATTGTGCCGCCGGCTCACCTATCGTTCGGGGATTGCTCGATTTCGATCGACCGCCGTGAAGCGTTCGTGCGTCGAGGGAGCGATCGCTTTCGAATTCCGCCGAGCGTGCAGTTTTACCACGCGGGCGCAGAGATCGTTATGATGCGCGAGGCGGCGGGGATCGTAGAGCTACGCGTCTACGAACCGGCAAAACCATGACGGACGGCCCCAAGATTCTCGACGAAGTACGTAAGCGGCGCACCTTTGCGATCATTTCGCACCCCGACGCCGGCAAGACGACGTTGACCGAGAAACTGCTGCTCTACGGCGGCGCCATCCATATTGCCGGACAGGTATCGGCGCGCAGACGGCAGCGCCAGGTAACCAGCGACTGGATGGCGCTGGAACGCGAGCGCGGCATCTCGATAACCTCAACCGTTTTGCAGTTCGAGTACGGCGGCCATACGCTCAATCTTCTCGATACGCCGGGTCACCAAGACTTCGGCGAGGATACCTATCGAACGCTGCTGGCCGCCGATAGCGCCGTGATGCTGATCGATGCCGCCAAGGGCGTCGAGCCGCAGACCAAAAAACTCTTCGCAATTTGCGCCGAGCGCGGCATTCCGCTCTTTACCTTCATGAACAAGCTCGACCGTCCGAGCCGCGATCCACTCGAGCTGCTCGACGAGCTGGAAAGCGTGCTCGGCATCGGAGCCTTCCCCGTCAACTGGCCGTTGGGCAGCGGAGAAGAGTTCAAGGGCGTCTACGATCGCCGTACAAAAGCCGTGCATCTTTTCGAGCGGGCGGCCCACGGCGCGACGCGCGCAACGGTTAGCGTGACCGACGCCGCGGACCCAGCCTTGCGCGCGCTCGTCAGCGAACACGTGTACGAGCAGTTTCGCGAGGCGATCGAGCTGCTGGACGGTGCCGGAGAGCGGTTCGACGACGCCGCAATGCTGCGCGGTTCCACGACGCCGGTCTTCTTTGGTAGCGCGGTTACGAACTTCGGCGTGCAGCTCTTTCTCGACGAGTTTATCGAGATGGCGCCGCCGCCGTCGACGCGCGCCGGAGTAGACCCCGCCGACCCCGCATTCACGGGCTTCGTCTTCAAGATTCAGGCGAACATGGATCCGCGCCATCGAGATCGCGTCGCGTTCGTGCGCGTCTGTTCCGGCGAGTTCGCGCGGGACATGACCGTTCGCAACGCCCGCACCGGCGACCAAGTGCGCCTTTCGAGGGCGATGCGGCTCTTTGCCGACGATCGCGAGTCGTTAGAGGTTGGGTACGCGGGTGACGTCGTCGGCCTGGTTAACCCCGGCGCTTTTGCGATCGGCGATACGCTCTACGAAGGTCCGCGCGTCACGTTTCCGCCGATCCCGGCTTTTGCTCCGGAGCATTTCGCTTCGGTGCGCAGCATCGACGTATCGGGCTACAAGTCGTTCGGCAAGGGAATATCGCAACTGCGCGAGGAGGGCGCGGTGCAGGTTTTCTATCCGTGGGGCACCCCGCGGATCGAGCCGATTCTCGGCGCGGTCGGCGAACTGCAGTTCGAGGTTGCAAAGTATCGCCTGGAGTTCGAATACGGCGTCAAAACGGTCGTCGCGACGCTGCCGTACTCCTTGGCGCTCTACGTCGACGGCGAACGCGAGCACTTGGCGAGCGCGAAACTGCCGTCCAACGCAAAGCTCGTCGAAGACTGGAACGGGCGAGCGGCGGCGCTTTTCGAAAACGAATGGAGCGTGCGCCTCGCGCGAGAATGGAACCCGCAACTAAAGTTTACGAAGTTCTCCTCGGAGAGCGACACGGAGGTTTTGGCGTCGTGATCCTTCGGTTGTTGCTCGTCGCAGCCGCCGCCGGCTTGGCCGGCTGCTCGTTCCAAAATCAAAACGAGCGCGAGGCGGATCGAATCACGCAGGCGGTCATCGACAACGATCTGAAGCCGGTGGAGAACGACATCGCCAAAGGCATCTCGCTTACGCGGGTCAAGGTCGCGGAGTGGTCCGACCAGCTGAGCGCGCAGGGTAAACTCCTCTCCGTCAAGGAGACGAACGTTCGCTGCAATCTGGGATGGCACTGTTTCGACATGAAGTTCCAAAAGCACGACTACATCGAGCGGATGCGCTTCGACGCGAACCATAAAGTCGTGGACTGGCAGTTTCACATGGTTTTAAAATAGGCTCTCTTGATGCTTGCGAAGCAACTGGAGTTCGGCGATATCCGTAAGGCGGCGCAGCGTCTGGCGGGCGTTGCGCACCGCACGCCCGTGCTGCATTCGTCGACCCTCGATGCGCGGGCAAACGCGACGCTCTTTCTCAAATGCGAGAACCTGCAGCGGATGGGCGCCTTCAAGTTTCGCGGCGCGTACAACTTCCTGGCGTCCTTGCCCGAAGGGGTGCGCGAGCGCGGCGTCGTCGCGTTCTCCAGCGGCAATCACGCGCAAGGCGTCGCGCTCGCGGCGCGGCTCTTCGGGGTTCCGGCGACGATCGTGATGCCGGCCGACGCTCCGGCGGTGAAGCTGGAGGCGACGCTCGGTTACGGCGCCGAGGTCGTGCCTTACGAGCGCGCGACGTCGCATCGCGAAGAGATCGCCGCGAACCTGGCCGCGCAGCGCGGTGCGACGCTGGTGCCGCCCTTCGACGACGAACGAATTGTAGCCGGGGCGGGAACGGCTGCGTTAGAACTGCTCGAAGCGATTGACGGCCTCGACGCGATCGTCGTTCCCGTCGGCGGCGGCGGTTTGATGTCGGGCACGGCGATCGCGGCGCACGCCATCGATTCGAAGATCGCGATCTACGGCGTCGAACCGGATGCGGGCGACGATTTTGCGCAGTCGCTGCGCGCCGGCCGGCGGGTCACGATACCGGTGCCGAAGACGATCGCCGACGGCTTGCAGACGACCGCGCCCGGCGAGCTGACGTTCGCGATCGCGCGCGAGCACGTCAGCGGAATCGTAACCGTTGGCGACGATGGGCTATGCGACGCGATGCGCTTTGCGTTTGAGCGCATGAAGATCGTGATCGAGCCGAGCGGCGCGGCACCGCTCGCCGCGCTCTTGCAGCGCCGAGTTCCGGCGCTGCAAGGCAAACGAGTCGGCGTGATCGTCAGCGGCGGGAATATCGACGCCGCTCGCTATGGCGAGCTAATTACATCGAGGTCGACGGCTTAACGATATTGCCGCAGGAAACGTACTTACCCAGATTCGATGTGCTTTCGTGCACGTTGATGGCGTACTTTCCGGCGAGCAGTTGATCGATGGTCAGGCCTTTGACGGTCGTCGTCGAGTTGCCGCTGGCAAGGCTGGTTAGAGGATACGCGACACCCTGGAGTCCGGCGCAGGTTCCGTCGTGAATGTGCGCCGGTTGCGGGCCGGCCGGGCCGTTGGGAATCGCGATGACGACCTTGACGTCGCTCCCGGCTTGGGTAAGCGTTGCGGTGCCATTTTCGCCCGATCCGTTTTGCGCGCTGAGCTTGACGGTTAGCGTGCTGGTGGCGGCCGAGGCGGGCGCGAGGTAGGTCGCGCTAAGCGCGAGGCATGCGATCAACGAGATAATTATTTTCATGAGCGAGCGCTTTCTGCATTCGCCCGCTCGGCCCTCGCGACTACCGAACGCGTTCGATCCCGTCGAACTGCTGCTCGAGGGCGCCCACCGCAGCCGTGGCTTGCTGCGTCGGCGGTGCATCGGCACCATCAACCGTATCCAGCAGGGCTGCGGCAGCTCCGTTGATTTTCGTAAATGCCGCCGTCGCGGTGCTGTTCCGTGCTTTTGCGGCGGCCTCGTAGCTCTTATTCGCCAGCGACGTTAGTCGCGCAGCCAGTTGGTATTGTGCCTCGAGGGCTTCCATTGAAATGACGACGCGCGGATCCATGACGATTTCGAGGGGGCGCTGCACCGTGCGGCCGTCGACGTCGAGGCGCACGGTGTAGAGGCCCGGCAGCACGAGTGGCCCTTGCGGGGTGCGCGGCGTGTCGTGCGGGACCGCAGAGATCGGCAGATCCTGGTCTGCCAAAGGTGGCGCCTCGCGCAGATCCCAAACGAAGCGATGCATGCCGGCCGCGATTGATGGCCTCACGAAGGGGCGCTCCCAGTAGGCCGGCTTGTCGAGATGCGGGATCGGAGCCGGCGCGGCGTCGTCGCTCGAATAGCGCCGTACGAGCCGTCCGCTGCGATCGTAGAACGAGAGAACGACGCGGTGCGCGGGCGTTTCAAGACGGTAATCCACGATTGCGCCGTCAGGAGGGTTCTCACCCAGCGGCTCCTCGGGCGGCAATGGCGTATCGGTGTTCGTACTGCGACGCACGCGGTAGGCGCGCTCGGGTGGAAAGAGATAGGGTTGGTCGCCCGTACTCATCGCGTTGCGGGACGCCCAGTCGCGCAGCGGTTCGATGTCATCGAGAATCCAGAAACCGCGGCCATGCGTTGCGACGATCAAGTCGTTGTCGTGCACGATGATGTCACGTACCGAAGTGCGCGGCAGATTGATTTGCAGCGGCTCCCACGTGTTGCCTCCGTACGAGACGAAGACGCCGTTCTCAGTCGCCGCGTAGAGTAATTGTGCTGCTACGGGGTCTTGTCGCACCGCGTTAACGGGTTGATCGGGTAGCCCCTTGACCCGCAAAAGCCACGTCGCGCCGCCGTCGTGCGTCACGTAGACGTACGGATGCAGGTCGTCGAGCCGAAATCGGTTGACGGCAACGAACGCAGTGTCGTCGTCGAAGCGAGAGGCATCGATCTGCGAGATCTTACTCCACGGCGTTAGTTGCGGGGGCGTGATGTTGGTCCAATGCTTACCAGCATCGCGCGTGATCCACACGAGACCGTCGTCCGTCCCCGCCCAGATCGTTCCGCGATGCACGTACGAGGGTGCCAGCGCGTAGACGACGCCGCGGTGATTGCCGTGCGACGGGTCGTCGCTCTCGAACGCGCCGAGCATCGGCGGAATCGCGGGGTGTTCGCGCGTCAGATCCCGGCTGATCGCGTGCCAGCTTTGGCCGCCGTCATCGGTCGCGAAGACGACGTTGGTGCCGTAATACAGACGATGCTTGTCGAAATGGTCGAACGCGACGGGTTCGGTGCGCACGCTGCGATACTGCTTTGACGGCAACGCGATTGGCGAGACTTCTTGCGTTTGGTCGGTGCGCTCGTCGTGCTTCTCGAGCTTGCCGCCGAAGGTGATGCCGGGGTGCAGCGGATCGGGCACGACGTAGCCGTACTCTTGCGCGCCGACGGTGTGCCAGTCGCGCTCCGTGATCTCGCCCCAGTTGCCGCGGCTGATCACGCAGGCCGAGCCGCTCTCCTGTTGACCACCGCAGACCCAATAAGGAAAGCGATCGTCGGCGTTGACGTGGTACATCTGTGCCGTCGGCTGGTTGTACCAAGAGCTCCACGTTGCGCCGCCGTCCACGCTGATCGTCGCACCCTGGTCGCTGGCCAAGGCGACGATCTTTGGATTGCGCGGGTTGATCCAGACGGTATGATAGTCGTCGCCGCCGGGTGCGCCTTTGATTGCGACGAGCGTCTTTCCACCATTGGTGGACCGATAGGTTGAGGTGTTCGTTAGGTAGACGATTTGCGGATTCGTCGGGTGGACCGCGAGCGAGACGAGGTCATCGCCGCGCTGCGCGATTTCGCCGGCGTTGTTGACCATCGTGAAGTGAGCGCCGGCGTCGTCGCTGCGATAGAGGGCGCCGGTCTCGTCGCCGTTCGCTTCGACGTCCGCGTAAGCATAAACGACCCGCGAGTCGCTGGGCGCGACCGCTACTTCGGAACGCCCGACGCGCGCCGGAAGGCCCGCCGTCAACTGCGACCAGCTCGTGCCGCCGTCGCTTGACTTGAACACGCCGCTTCCCGGCATCTCGAACGAGGCACCGATCTCCCACGGCGCTTGGCGAGCGGCCCAGAGCGTCGCATAGACGACGTCGGGGTCGTTCGGGTCGATGACGACGTCGAAAGCACCGACGTTTTCGTTCTTGTAGAGCACTTGCGTGAAGGTCGCGCCACCGTCGAGCGAGCGATAGACGCCGCGTTGCGCGTTGGGACCGTACGGATGGCCGAGCACGCCGGCGAAGAGACGGTTGGGGTCCTTCGGATCGACGGCAATCGACGCGATCTGTTGGCCGTCGCGCAGGCCGAGGTGCGTCCACGTATCCCCGCCGTCGGTCGACTTATACATGCCGTCGCCGACCGCGAGGTCGGGACGTTGCAAGCCCTCGCCGCTGCCCGCATAGACGATCCGCGGATCGCTCGGCGCTACGGCGAGCGCGCCGATCGAGCCGGTCGGTTCTCGATCGAAGATCGGCGTCCAGGTGCGGCCGGCGTCCTCGCTTTTCCAAATGCCGCCGTTGACCGCGGCAATGTAAAAGAGATTCGGCTGCTCCGCCACCCCGTCGATCGCGACGGTGCGTCCGCCGCGCAGCGGGCCGACGAAGCGCCAGTGCATTCCCTGGTAGAGCGCCGCCGTAACGGCAAGCGCGGCGAGCGTCAAAGGCGTTTGCCGTTAGGGCTTCGCCCGCGCCGCTTAGGCTGGAACGCCGGTCCGATCTTCCAGGCCGTCTTCCTTGGCAACTCCGTATCCACGTCACCGCAGCCGATGGGCGTGAAATCGCGGCAGTCGTGTGGGCGCCCCTCGTAGATGCCGCAGTAATGCCGGCCGCTGCGCGATCCCATGAGAAAGACGCACTGGTCGCCGAGGTCGTCGCCAACTTTGCGAAGCCATCCAACGTGAAAGCCGTCGGCCGACGGGCGTTCGACGACGTACCGGCGCAGCGTCTCCTCGTAACTCATTCCGAGATGGGCGGCAATTCGCACGACGTCGGCCTTGCTCACGAAGGGCTCGTAGCCGCTGCAGCATTCCGCGCAGCCCGGCGGGCACGCGATGTTTTCGGGCAGATCCTTGAGGTGCCGGCGCGCGAGCTCGATCACCTTGCCGACCGCCGCAACGAACTCGGGATCGTCGTTGTATTTGTAGATCCATTCGCGATGGGTGATCTCGTTCGCATTGTAAAAACGGGTTACTTTTTCGTCGTACTCCACCGTAATGTGCTCTTCGTCAATTTCGATCTTGTTGACGTGCTCGAGCGGGCGAGCGTCGAGCAGATCCGGGTGCGTCGCTTGCCCGGTGCGGCGAGTGAAGTTTCGTAAAGCGGTAAGGTCGATCGTCTCCATAAGGCTTCTTCGATTCCCGCGTCTTGCGGGTACGGCCTTCGCCGATATCAAAAGAGCCGACCCATGCAAACCGCTATCGGCGTCGACCTCGGTGCGTCTCACGTTGCGGCTGCGGTCGTTGCCGACGACGGAGCGATCCGGGCCCAACACGAAGAGGATCTCGAAGACCTTCGTTTCGAGGCCGTAATCGCGGTGGTCGAAGCGATGGTCGAACTGGCGCTTAAGGATGCAGGAGACGCGGTCGGCATCGGCATCGGCTCGCCCGGCAATATCGACGCCGCGTCCGGTTCGGTACTCTACAGTCCCAACTTCGGCTGGGAGAACGCGCCGCTGGGGGATACGCTGCGCAAAAAGTATGCGCTACCGGTCTTCGTTGCGAACGACGCTCGCTGTGCGACCCTGGGAGAGTTCACGTTCGGCAGCGGTACCGGTTGTAAAGACTTCGCACTGCTGACCCTGGGGACGGGCATCGGCGGAGGCATCGTCGGCGCAGGCAGGCTGCTGCTCGGACACCGCTGGGGTGCGGGCGAGATCGGCCACCATCAAATTCGGCCGACCGACGGGTTTGTCTGCGGCTGCGGCAAGATCGGCTGCTTCGAGGCGCAGGCCTCGGGGACGGGGTTGATTCGCCACGCTTTTGCAGTCGCGCCATCCTTTCCGCGCAGTGCGCTGCTCGACGCCGCGCGCGACAAGCTCAGCTCCAAAAAGATTCGCAAAGCGGCGCAGGCCGGCGACGCACACGCACTGGCCGCCTGGAATAACTTCATCGGCGATCTTGCAATCGGGCTGGCGAATGTGATTGCGTTCGTCAATCCCGAGAAGATCGCGCTCGGCGGCGGCGTCTCGACTGCCGGCGACTTTATGCTTGATGCGGTTCGTCCGCGCGCCGATGCGCTGACGACCATGGTCCCCAAGGGCACAACGCAGATCGTCATCGCTGCGCTCGGCAACGACGCCGGGCAAGTCGGAGCGGCGACGATGGCATTTCGCGGAGGATTGACTACCGTTGCGGTATAGCCGTTTCTTCCTCGCGCTCGTGTTGGCGCTGGGGACTTCTCCCGCGCGCTCCCAGAGCGGAGACTCGATCCACGAGATTCGCCACATCGTCATCATCATGCAAGAGAACCGCTCGTTCGATACGTATTTCGGAACGTTTCCCGGGGCGGACGGCATTCCGATGAGCAACGGCGTGCCCACGGTCTGCGTTCCCGCGCCCGAAGGCGCGTGCGTTCGTCCGTTCCACGATTCCGCGGACCTCAATCGGGGCGGCCCGCACAGCGCGAATGCGGCGATTACCGACATCGACGGCGGAAGGATGGACGGCTTCGTGAGAGCTGCGGATCGCAAGCGGCGCCGCGTGTGCCGCGATCCCGACGCGCCCAACTGCGGGGGCACGATCGAGGTCATGGGATACCACGACGGACGCGAGCTTCGCAACTACTGGAAGTACGCGCGCGATTTCGTGCTCCAAGATCGCCTCTTCGAGCAAAATGCATCGTGGAGCTTGCCCCAGCATCTTTTCATGGTCTCCGGGTGGTCGGCGTGGTGCAAGCAGATCGGCAATCCGATGAGTTGCGTCAACGAGCTGGAGTCGCCCGATTTTCCGCCGGATTTCCGTTCCGCCAACCCGCGCTTCCGGCGGCCCGCTCCGGGGCGGCCCGACTATGCATGGACGGACCTGACGTACCTGTTACACGCGCATCACGTCAGCTGGGCCTACTACGTCATGCGTGGAAACGAACCGGATTGCGCCAACGACCAAGAAGACTGCGGTCCGGTGCAGCAAAAAGCCAACACGCCGGGCATATGGAACCCGCTGCCCTTCTTCGATACCGTGAAGCGTGACGGTGAGCTGGGCAACATTCGCGATTTACGCGATTTTTATGCGGCTGCGGCCAACGGCACGTTGCCGAGCGTCGTGTGGATCGCGCCGGCGGGGTCGTACAGCGAACATCCCCCGGGCCTCGTTAGTCACGGTCAAGCTTACGTCACCGGGCTCATCAATGCGCTCATGCGCGGCCCGGATTGGAAGAGCACCGCAGTCTTTTTGAGTTGGGACGATTGGGGCGGCTTCTACGATCACGTCGTCCCGCCGCACGTCGATGAGAACGGATATGGCCTCCGGGTACCCGGAATTGTGATCAGCCCCTATGCACGTCGCGCCTTCATCGACCACCAGACGCTCAGCCACGACGCCTACATCAAGTTCATCGAAGACGACTTTCTCGCCGGGCAGCGCATCGATCCGCAAACCGACGGACGCCCCGATCAGCGGCCGACCGTCCGCGAGAACGTCTCGATCCTGGGCGATTTACGCAAGGACTTCGATTTTCGCCAGAGCCCGCGCGCGCCGGAAATTCTCCCCGGCGGCCTGATCTGGAACCCCTTGTCACCCTGAGCGCAGTCGAAGGGCGCCCAGTAGGCTAAACGGCGGCGGCGGTTTCGAGCATCGCGTGTTCCGTCATCTCTGAGATCAGCGCGGCAATGCGACGCGAGCTGTGACGGGGGGCGATGACTTCTTGGTTGTGGCGAATCATCTCGAGCCGGTCGGGCGCGGCAATGAGCGCTTTGACCGCGCGGACGACCGACGCCGCGCCGTTGAGGGCGATCAAGCCGAGACCGTTGCGGCGAACGAAGTCGACGTTGCCGCGCTCCTGGCCGGGGACGTAGTCGTATACGATGACCGGAAGCTGCGCGGCATTCGCCTCCGCTATCGTTCCGGGACCGGCCTTCGTAACGAGAAGATCGACCGCGCGAAAATACTCGGGAATCTTGTCCGTGAAACCGAGGACGTGCATCGGCGTCGGCAACGAACGGGCGAGTTCTTTGAGCCTCGCTTCGAGCGGTTCGTTGCGGCCGCAGACGACGACGAGCTCGATGGAAAGTTTGGCCTTTGCGAGAGCGAGTGCGGTTGAAAGCAGTTTGCCGCCGCCTTCGCCGCCCGCCATCAGCATCACGACCGGCGTTTTCTCGGCCGGCAAATTGAGCGCCGCGCGCAGGCTCGCTTTGCTTCCGGTGACGTCGTCGAACTTCGGATGGATCGGATGGCCGAGCAGATGAAGGCGCCGCATCGGCACGGCGCGCGAAAGCGCGCGTTGATAGACTTCGCGGGCCGGGACGACGACGGCGTCGACGTTCGGAACCAGCCACGACTCGTGAACCTTGCCTAGGTCGGTGATGACGGTGACGACCGGCACGTGTTGCATATGCGCGTCGTCGCGCGCGCGCATCGCGGCGTGATTGAGCAGTGGATGAACCGAAACGATGACGTCGGGCTGGTAACTAATGAAGAGGTCGCGTAAGCGCTCGCGGTAGAGAGGCTCGCAGAAGCGCACGAGCGCGCGGTAGCGCCGCCGTCCGTTGGTGGCATAGTACAGCGCGCCGTAGAGCGGCGGGGCATAGCGCAGAGCCATACTGTATCCCAGCCCGAGCTGGGTGAGCGGGAAGGCGCAGTGGGCCGCGACGTCCTCGATCCGCGTCTCAAACGGCTCGTGGGCGCCGGATTCTTGCAGGGCGGCCACGATCGCGTTCGCGGCGCTGCGGTGGCCGCCGCCCGTGTCCGAGATCAAAAGTAGCGCCCGTTTGGCCATAGGACCCCCCGATTAAGCTCTGGCCGGAACCCTCCTCGTCGCGCGCCGGCCGGCATTCCGCGCTCGACGGCCCGTTGGTGCGAGCCAAGCCAAGAGCGCGCGAGCCGGCGCATCGTAGAAGCGGAAGATGTCGCCAAACTCGACCTCGGGATTTCGGTGGTGCCCGTCATGGTCCTCGGGAAGGACGATTCCCAGGGGGCGCAAGAGGGAGCGGGCCCGGGCTGGGGTCCGCCAGCCCAGCTCCGTCGTATGGCGCCACCAGACGTGGAGCTGGCCCAGGGCGAGGCCGGCAACCGCGCCGGGCCAGGAGAGGCGCCAAAGGAAACCTGCGACGACGACGTATGGAACGGCGCCCAGAAAGCCATCGAGCAAGACCGCCGGATCGGTCGACAGCACGGCGTGATCGAAGTACGGGCGCCGGCGGTCGTGATGCGTGCGTAAGTGCAGCGTGAACCACAGATGCTGCGGCACGTGATAGAAGAACGTCGAACCAAAGTCTCCAACGACGAGCGTAACGATGAGGGCCGTAACAAAGAACATGCGTGTCGTCCCCTTATGCGGCGGATTTCCGATTCATGGTGTCTCGTTTGCAGCGGCTATAGTGTTGTCTGGATGCACGTTACCTACCATATACCATACCAACGCCCGAACAGTCGCGCCGCCCCAAATACGGCGAACCCTTAATATCGCGTTAAGCTGGCCGTCGCCCGCCCGCGTCGACGCACTCAAAGGCGCCGTCTTGATTCGCGACGGGCCGCCGGTCAATGGTACGGACCTCGCGATCGCCCGTGCGATTCTCCGGACCAATCCCCGTCTGCAACCGGCCTTCGCACTGCTGTTTGCCGGAGCGACGGCGCGCGCGGCCCGCAGCCATTCACTCCCCGCGGAGTTCCTCGGCGCAACGCTCTTGCAAGAATCGGCGTACGATCCGGAGGCGCTGTCCGCGGCCGGTGCGATCGGCATCGCTCAGTTCATGCCGGAGACGGCGGCGGACGTCGGCTTAGACCCGACCGATCCTTTTGCATCGATCGAAGCGGCGGCGGCACTCATCGGAGGGTACGCCGATGCGTACCGGGGGCGTTACGCCGATCCTTATTCGGCCGCGCTAGCGGCATATAACGCAGGTCCCTTTGCCGTCGCCCGATATCGCGGCGTGCCGCCGTATTCGGAAACGCGTGAATACATCGCGCTGATCTTCGATCGCTGGGCCCGCATCGTCTCGTACGAGCGCGCCGGCGGAGATTGAGATGGGAGGTGGAAGCCTAACGGCCATCAGGAGGTAGTCGAGATGCGTTCGCTCCTACGTGTCGCCCTTGTTGCGTTGCTCGCCGTCTCGGTGGGCGGCTGCGCTTTGCAGGCGAGTCCGGCCGACGGGTTGCGATTCAAGGCGCCCGACGGCTGGCGCCCGTCGCCCGGGATCCTGGGTTTCATGCAGTTCTGGCGTCCGCCTACCGACGACCGAGAAATGCTCATGCTCTTCAAGTCGCCGCGGCCAATGAAGACGAACGAGATGTTCTCAAACTCCAACGTGCAAGAAACGATGAAAGACGTGACCGTCCTTACGCAGCAAACGATAAAGATTTGCGGTGCGCAGCCCGCAAAGTACGTCCAAGCTCGAGGCTCTTCTTCCGAGAGAGGTCCGGTCGATATCGAAACCGTGGCTACGACTATCGGAGGCTCGAGTTACTTCGCCGTGTACGTACGGCCGATTGCCGTCCGGCCCAGCCCCGCAGCCCTCGCGTCGTTGCGAGAAGTCTGCCCGAAACCCTAGGAGCCTAATCGCTTGGCGCTCCGCAGTGGGTTAAGACAGCTCGTTACCCGTCAGCCCCTCGGATGGACTGCGCCGTCATCGCCGGGCCCCCCATTGCGACGAGTCTTGGGCTGGCCGGCCTTGACCGGCATCGGCTTGGGAACCATGCTCGGCGGAATCTTTACGACCATCGGCGCCGGCGCGCACGCTGCGGGGCCGGCGGTCATCCTGGCCTACGTTCTTTCGGGGCTCGTCAGCCTCTGCGTCGCGCTCTGTTACGCCGAGTTCGCCTCGATGGTCCCGGTCGCCGGCAGCGCGTACACGTATGCCTACGCGACGATGGGCGAGCTCGTTGCTTGGGTGATCGGCTGGGATCTCATCCTGGAATACGGCCTCTCTTTGGCGCCCACCGCATCGTCGTTATCGGACTACCTCGCGCACATGCTGGCCAACATCGGGGTCGTCTTGCCGGCATGGGCGCAAACCGCAAACGTCCACGCCGTCCATCCGCAGATCGATCTCGTCGCTTCCATCGTAACGCTCGCCGTCACCGTGCTCGTCGCGATCGGCATTCGCGAATCGGCCGGCGTCAACGGAGCGCTGGTCATCGTGCAGATCGTGTCGATGCTGGTCTTTATCGGAGCGGTTGCGCCCTTCGTGCACCTCGGAAATCTGAAGCCGTTTGCGCCGATGGGCTATCACGGCGTGCTCGCGAGCACCGCACTGGTATTCTTTGCGTACATCGGTTTCGACACGGTAACCGTTGCCTCGGAAGAGGCGAAGCAGCCCGAACGTAACGTTCCGATCGGCATCGTTCTGGCGCTTGCCCTCGGCGGCATTCTCTACGTGGCGTTAACGCTCTGCACGGTCGGCGTCCTGCGCTTCGATCGCCTGTCCGAAGGCGCCGCAATGCTCGACGCGCTCGGTTCGGTGAGCAAGAGCCACGCGCTTTATTGGATCGTCGCAATCGGTGGTTTGGCGGGCAACGCGACGGTCATGCTGACGTCGCTGCTGGGGCAGGTGCGCATCTTCTACGTGATGGCGCGCGATCGGATGTTGCCGCCGGGCGTCGCGCGGATTCATCACGTCTTTCGCACGCCTGCGCGGATGACGCTGATTACCGGTGCGATCGTTGCCGTCTTCGCCGCGGTCTTTCCGCTGACTCAACTACTGCTGCTCGTCAATATCGGCACGCTCGCGGCCTTCGCAATCGTGTGTGCCGGGGTCTTGGTGCTGCGCATCGTGAACCCGGCGGCTCCGCGTCCGTTTCGGGCGCCCCTTTTGCCCCTCTTTTCGATTGCCGGCGCCGGGTCGTGCCTCTACCTCGTGAGCGGTCTGCAGGTGGCGACCTGGTGGCGATACGGCATCTGGTTCCTGGTCGGCCTTGCGGTCTACGCGCTCTACGGGTTCTGGAACTCGCGCTTGCGGATCGAGCTAATTGAGCCCTAATGGAGGCCACTAGGGGGAATCCGCCTGCAACCCGCCGAGCGTTCCCCGTTTATAAAAGCACGTACTCGGGCATGAGGGGGTGCACGTGGCCATAGATACTGCGGTCTCCGACCGCTTCGAACTTATTAGGGTGCCTCGTGCGAGGGGCGTGCTTTCGTTTGCCGAGGATGTCGTGGCCGGCATGAGTTCGACGGCGAAGCGCTTGCCGTCGAAATATCACTACGACGACGTCGGCTCGGCGCTGTTCGACACGATCACGCATCTGCCCGAATATTATCTGACGCGAGCCGAAACCGAGATCCTCTCGGAATGGGGCTGGCAGATCGTCCGATTGCTCGACGCACCGGTTGACTTTCTGGAACTCGGAAGCGGAAGCGCAGTAAAGACCCGACTCTTAATCGGCGAATCGTTGCGCGTGCAAGACCGGCTGCTCTATTGCCCGATCGATATTTCCACCGAGGCCGTTTGCGCATCGTCAATGGCTCTGGTGGAAAGCTATCCGGAACTGCGCGTCCGCGCCTACGCCGGCGACTATTTCGATGTGCTCGAGTCGCAGGCGGTGCTTTCGGATCGCAAAATGCTCGCCATGTTCATGGGGTCGAACATCGGCAACTACGAGCCGCACGAAACGCACCAGTTGCTGGCCTTGCTCGGCTCCGCGCTACGGCAAGGCGATGGGTTGCTGATCGGAACCGATCTCAAGAAAGATCGGGCGATGCTCGAGCGCGCCTACGACGATCCGATCGGCGTGACCGCCGCCTTTAACCGCAACGTGCTCGTACGGATCAATCGCGAGCTCGACGCCGACTTCGATCTCGAAAAATTTCATCACATCGCGCACTACGACGAGCGGCGCGGTTCGGTGGATTCGTTCCTCGAAGCACAAGAGCGCATGGACGTTTGCGTACGTGCCGCGGACCTTCGGATTACACTGGAAGCCGGCGAACGAATTCACACCGAATCGTCGTACAAGTTTGCCGATGAAGACGTGGCGCGGCTGGCCGAAGGCGCCGGCTTTGCGCCACGGTCGGTCTGGCACGACCGCGCGAAAAGCTTCAGCGTTCACCTACTCGTTCGTAAATAAGGATAGGGAAGACCGGCTCGTTCTGGGAAGTAGCTGGGCGAGGTATTTCCCCATATGACGCGTCGTCTTCTCATTTTTGCCATCGTCTGTGCTTTTGCCGCAGGTTGCCGCGGAGCAAGCGGCCCAACCGGTGCGATTCCTCCGGGGCCGGCAACGCTTTCGCAACCCCCGCTTGGAGCGAGGCTCTCACCGGACACCAACGTAAACGAGCTTCCCGAACCACCGGTCGTCAAAGCGGTCAACGGCGTCGCGACGGTCTCGCTGATCGCCGACGTTAACCCGGCCACGGGCTTGCCGTCGTTTGAGTACGAGGGGTTGCACGGGGTCGCACCCACGATCGAGATCGAGCCGGGCCAGCGGTTCGTTGTTGATGTCACCGACGACTTGCCGGCCAGCGCCGGGCTGGCGTCGGACATGAACCTGCATTTTCACGGGATGGGCTCCGCGCCGCGCCCGCCCGGCGACTATGTTTTCGAGCTTGCGAAACCCGGTCAGGCGCTGCACTACGAGGTTCACGTCCCGATTACTCAGGAGCCGGGGCTCTATTGGTATCATCCACACGTGCACATGGAGACCAGCTATCAAGTTGGCGAGGGTGGAATGTCCGGTGCGATCGTCGTCCTGGGCCTCGAGAAGCACTTGCCTCGACTCGCCAAGATGAAACAGCGCTTGATCGTCGTTCGCGCGACCGGAATTGGCGTGAATGCTCGGCCTCACGACGACGCCGGCGCGGCGGGAGATTCGGATGATGGAATGCCCGGCATGGCCGCCATGCCGATGGCGACGGCGCGCCCCCTAAACAGTAACAAGACGCCGTGTCTTTTCTACGACGGCCTAAACGTGGCGCTCAACGGCGCTTACGAACCGGTGATTACTATTGCGCCGGGCGAGAAGCAGTTCTTCCGTGTGGTGAATGCCACGGGCCACAAGACGCTTAAGCTCAACGTCGAAGGCGAGAACCTTCAACTGGTCGCGGTCGATGGATTTGCTCTCGATACCTATCCGGGCACGCCTTCGACGGAGTCCTTGCCGTACATCATCGTTCCGCCGGCCGCGCGCGCGGAGTTCATCGTCACAGGCCCAAAAAGCGGCCGTGGCAAGTTCCGGACGCTCTGCTATAACACGGGTCCCAATGGCGATGCCGATCCACCATGGCTACTCGCGAAGCTCGAGGCACCCAAGCATAAGTCGGCAGGCGGAGACTTCTCGACGCAGCCGCTAGCCGTCGGCTCGCCGCTACCGCAGAACGAATATACGACCAAGCTTCCGCCGCCGGCGGCCAAACGCGTCGTCGTATTCAGCGAAAATGCGAAGCCGCAATTTTTCATCAACGGCCAAATGTTCTCGCTCAAGTCCAAGCCGATGTACGTGGTGCACGTCGGTACGGTCGAAGAGTGGCACGTCGTGAACGTCACCCAGGAAATTCACGACTTTCACATCCATCAGATTCACTTCTTGGTCCAAAAGATCAACGGCGAGCCGGTCAAGCACCCATATTGGGCCGACAGCGTCGTCATTCCGCATCGCTATCCGGTTGGAATCAAGAGCGTACCGGGTACGCTCGACCTATTGATGGACTTCCGCTCCCCGATCATCAGAGGCGAGTTTCTCTTCCACTGCCACATCCTCGATCACGAAGATCAAGGTATGATGGCAAAGATAGAGGCTATTTAGCCCATTGTCATCCTGAGCGCAGTCGAAGGACGACAATGGGGGCAGGATGACAACGACTAGCTGATTCGGGTATTTGCTTCTGCTAGGCGGAGCGCCGCGTCGACGGTGATTGCTAGCGCGCAGGCCGCGAGGCTTCCCGCTATGATCATTTGCGGCTGGTGCAAGGTCAGCCCGTTGAAGATGAGGACGCCCAAACCGACGCCACCGACGTAGCCGCCCAGGGTGGCGATAGAAATCATCGCGATCGCCGCGATGCGCACGCCGCCGATTAGAACGGGCAATGCTTGCGGAAACTCGACGCGCAGCAATATCTGCGGCGGCGACATTCCGAGGCCTCGCGCGGCGTCTACTTGCGCGCGATCCACGCCGTTGATTCCGGCTACAACGTTGCGCGCCAGCATAAACTGCGCGTAGAGGACCAGCGCCACGAAGATCGGCGTGTACCCAAGCCCGAACCACTCGACGAGGACGGCCAGCAACGCCAGGCTCGGAATCGTGTAGATCGCGCCCAAGGCTCCGAGCAGCCAAGGCGCCACGTTCCGGCGCCGCGCCGCCCACAAGCCGAGCGGTACGGCGACGAGCAGCGCGGCCGCAAGTGCGACGGCGACGAGCTCGATGTGCGCGGCCGCCAATGCAGCCACGCGCGCGGGGTGAGCGGCGAGGTACGTCATGTGTTCGCAGTCCTCAGCAGCTCGCGAGCGTGTACGAAGTAGCTCCGGTAGACGTCGTCGCCGGCATGAACGAGGTCGCGAACGTACGGCGTAGCAGGCCGGTCGAAGAGGTCGAGCGGCGTCGCCACTTGTTCGACGCGCCCGTCGCGCATGACGACGATCCGATCCGCCAGCCGAAACGCTTCGTCGACGTCGTGCGTCACGAAGAGCGTCGTCGTTTCGAGTTCGCGAACGATTCGCACGAGCTCGCGCTGAAGCGCGGTGCGAGCCAAGACGTCAACTGCCCCGAACGGCTCGTCCATCAGCAGGGCGCGCGGCCGCGCGGCGATTGCGCGCGCAACCCCAACGCGCTGGGCCTCGCCGCCCGAGAGCTGACTGGGACGGCGATTGCGATACGCAGGCGGCTCGAGTCCGACGAGCGCCAGAAGCTCGTCCACGCGTTGGGCGATCTGCGAGCGCGTCCACCCCAACAGCGATGGGACGACCGCGACGTTTTGGGCGACGCTCATATGAGCGAAGAGCCCGATAGCCTGGATCACATAACCGACGCTGCGCCGCAACTCCACCGGGTCGAGTTCGGCGACGTCGCGCCCGTCCAAGACAACTCGTCCGCCGTCGAGCGGCACCAAACGGTTGACGGTGCGCAGCAGCGTCGATTTCCCACAGCCCGATGGGCCGAGCAGCACGACGAGTTCGCCGCCATGTAACTCGAACGAGACGCCGTCGACGGCGTTGCGGCCGGAACCAGGGTATCGAACGACGACGTCCTCAAAAGCTATCTGTGCTGCATTCACGATTGGTTTGTCCGTCCTCCGAGCGCCTTCAGAAAGGCGGCAGCGACGTCGGCCGGATCCGCCGCGGAGTTTTCGACCGCTGCGTTCATCGATCGAGCCGCCTCGTCGGTGATTGCGGGCGAGACCGCATTGAGGACGCGCGCAATTGCGGGGCGCGCCTGCAGCGCTGCCTTTCGAGCGAGCGGGGCGACGTTGTAGGCCGACCACAAATGACGATCGTCGCGCAAGATCACCAGGCGATCCGATTCGATCGCGCCGTCGGTCGTAAAGGCGCTGGCCACGTCGGCTTTATTCTCGAGCAATGCTCGGTACTTCAGCGCGATGTCGTACGTGCGGATCTCTCGAAAACGAAATCCGCCGTAGCGCGCTTGCAGTCCGGGTAGTCCGTCGGGCCGTGCGAGAAACTCTTGAATCGTTGCCAAGCGCAAATGGGGCGCCGCCGTCGCGACGTCCGACAGGGTCGCAAGGTGCAAAGTTGCTGCGATTTCCCGAGTTGTCGCCAGGGCCTGCGAATCGTTCATCGGCGACGGGTGCAGCCAGACGATGCCGTAGCGTTGCGCGAAGAGCCGCGCGACGACGTCGTACGCGGTGTGCGAATCCGCAATGGGCGGCAGGTGTAGAACGTCGATGAGGGCCGTTCCGGTATACTCCGGATAGCAATCGATGTTGCCGCGCTGCATCGCTGCCATCGCAATCTGCGTCGAGCCGAGATTGAAGAGCCGTTCGACGGGCACGCCGGCATTCTCCAGCGCTTGCGCGTAGATTTCGGCGATCAGAAACGACTCGGTGAAGTTCTTGGATCCGACGCGAACGTGCGACCGATCGAACGTGCAGCGCGCGAGCGTGGGTGCCGCAGCGATGAGCGTCAGTGCGCGCGCGCGAGAAATACTCACTGGCTTTCTGCCATCAGCCTGCCGGCCACACCCAGCGCGAGATCGGCGCCCAAGGCAAGCGCGGCGACGAGCGCAGCCGCGACGAAGAGCAGCGTCGCGTCGTCGGTTTGGAGGCCACGAACGATCTCGTCGCCCAGACCTCCCGCGCCGATGAACGTCGCCAGCGTCGCGCTTGCGATCGTCTCGGTCGTGGCCGTGCGCAGACCGACGAAGGAGACGGGCAGCGCCAGCGGTACGACCACGCGCGTAAAGCGCTGCAGCGACGTCATCCCCATGCCGGTCGCGGCGTCCACTGCCGCGCGGGAAACGCCGCGGATGCCGAGGTCGACGCTGATGACGATGGGTGGAATCGCCAAAAGCGCGAGCGCGATGACCGCAGGCGTCGTGCCGACGCCCAACCAGGGCAGCAACAGCATCAGGACCGCCAGACTCGGAAGCGTTCGTCCGACTCCAGCCAGCGAAAGCACGATGCCTCGCAGCCAGGCCGATTGCGTGGCAGCAATCCCTAAGGGCAGGCCGGCCGCCAGCGCGATGGTGAGCGCGCAAAGAGCCAGGGCAAGGTGTTGCGCGACGTGCGCCGGCAGGTCGTTTAGAGCCACCGGCAAGTTTTTGGCCGTTTGGGAGGCGAACCCCGGTCCGAACCGCTAAGCACCAGAAGAATCGTGATAACGCAGCCCCGCACCCCGCAGCCGGCGACTCCGGTCGCAAGCCTTGACGATCCGGCTTTCTATATCAGCCGCGAGTTGTCGTGGCTCGAGTTCAACGACCGGGTCTTGGAGGAAGGGCTCGACGAGCGTAACGCTTTGATGGAGCGGCTCAAATTTGTCGCGATCTATGGAACGAACCTCGACGAGTTCTTTATGATTCGCGTCGCCGCAATCAAACAGCAGATCGAGGCTCAAGTCATGCGCCGTTCCGAGGATGGGCGCACGGCGACCGAACATCTGGCCGCCATCTCGCAACGGCTGCGCGCTTCGCTGCCGCTTCAAATGCGGTTACTCAACGAACAGCTTTTACCCGCGCTCGATCGCGAAGGCATTCGGTTGACGCGCGTCGCCGAGCTCGACGAGGAGACGCAAGCCGCGTTAGAGCGGACGTTCGACGATAACGTCTTTCCGGTGCTGACCCCGCTGGCCGTCGATAGCGGTCACCCGTTCCCGTACATCTCCAATCTCTCGCTCTCGTTGGCAGTCGAGCTCGAGGAGGCGACGAGCGACGGTGTCGAGCTGCACTTCGCGCGCGTTAAGATTCCTCCGACGCTCCCGCGCTTCGTTCCCGTCGAGGGCGCGAAGGAGCGGCGCTTCGTCTTGCTCGAGGATTTAATAGCGCATCACCTCGACGGACTCTTTCCGGGCATGCACGTCCGCGACTCCTATCTTTTCCGCGTCACGCGCGACGCCGATCTGGACTTGCAGGAAGACGAAGCCGACGATCTCTTGCGCGCGATCGAATCCGAGCTGCGGCGGCGTCGCTTCGGCGAGCCGGTGCGCCTCGAGGTCGAACGGGGAATGCCCGAGTATATTCGTGATTTTCTCTGCAGCTCGCTCGAACTCGAGCCGGTCGATTGCTACGAAATCGAAGGGTTGATGGCTCTGAGCGATCTTTGGCAGATCGTCAATCTTCCCGGCTACGAGCATCTGCGAGACAAGCCGTACATGCCGGCCATTCCCAAGCAGTTGATCGGCGTCACGGATATTTTCGCGCAGATTCGGGAAGGCGACATCCTGCTGCACCACCCGTACGAGTCGTTCGATCCGGTGATTCAGTTCCTGCAGCAGGCTTCCGAAGACGAAAAAGTTCTCGCCATCAAGGCAACGCTCTATCGGACCTCGGGTAAGAACTCTCCGATCGTCAGAGCGCTCCTGACCGCGGCGGAGAACGAAAAACAAGTTGCCGTCGTCATCGAGCTCAAGGCGCGGTTCGATGAAGAGAACAACATCGAATGGGCCAAGCGGCTCGAGCGCGCGGGGGCTCACGTCGTCTATGGTTTTGCCAATCAAAAGGTGCATGCCAAGACGCTCTTGGTCGTGCGCCAAGATGAAGATGGCCTCCGGCGATACATGCACTTTGGAACCGGCAACTACAATGAGAAAACGGCGCGCCTCTATACCGATCTAAGCCTCTTTACCTGTCGTCATGACCTCGGCACCGACGACGCTGCGCTCTTCAACGCGCTAACGGGCTTTTCGAAGGTCACCGATTACGAGGATCTCTGGGTCGCTCCCGTCACGTTCCATCGCGAGCTGATCGCGCGCATCGACCGGGAGACCGAACACGCCCGCGCGGGCCGCCCGGCCGGCATTCGCGCCAAGATCAACGCGATCACCGAAGGCGACGTCGTGCGCGCGCTCTACCGCGCCTCACAGGCCGGCGTACCGATTGACTTGATGGTGCGCGGAATGTGCGTGCTGCGGCCCGGCGTTCCGGGAGTCAGCGAGAGCATTCGCGTCCGCAGCATCGTCGGGCGCTTTCTCGAGCATTCGCGCATCTTCGTCTTCGACAACGGCGGCGAGCTCGAGACGATCATCGCGAGCGCGGATTGGATGGGACGCAACTTGGACCGGCGTGTCGAGCTCGCCGTTCCCGTTCTCGACCCGGTGATGGCCGAAACGCTGGCGTCGCAGATCCTTACCGTGTTGCTCGCCGACAACGTCAAGAGCCGGGAGCTGCGCAGCGACGGTACGTACACGCGCCTGTCGCCGGGCCCCGGCGAGATGCCGGTCGATGCGCAACGCGTTTTCTTAGCGCAAGCGCAGGGTCTCTGATCGACGGCTTAGTGATGGTGCTGAAGTGATGCGGCATCCGTGGCCTTCGGGGACGACAACCCCGGGATAGGAGCCAGAGCCCTAAAATTGTGCACCCCAGGCGCCTGGTTGCCTGGCCCTGAGCGATCGAAGTCCGGGCTACGCGGGGCTATGCCGCTTCCATGAGAAGGCCTATTTTGTCAAGGCCGACGTGGCGGCCGGGCGCGTTCAACTAAAACAATTCGTCTCGCCCCGCTTCCATCCGCACTCAGTATGAGCCGTTGAGGGCTCG
>Ga0181526_10000266_pt1 | contig 57827 bp, 44 predicted proteins | sample PEATcosm2014_Bin_35_FD_119750 | JGI IMG/M metagenome (GOLD analysis project Ga0181526, IMG submission 119750) | Peatland microbial communities from MTU Mesocosm Facility, Houghton, MI, USA - PEATcosm2014_Bin06_30_metaG | ecosystem: Environmental > Terrestrial > Soil > Wetlands > Peat | place... | reverse complement strand
CTACAATCTGCTCCTCCGTGTAGCGGCTCTTCTTCATCCTGTCCTCCTCCACCGGGACCATCGCTGGCCCCTATTATCGGAGAACTCTCACACTGGATGGACTAATCGGAGGGAGGCAGCTCACGGGCGCTATCCTGGGCGGCATGTTCACGACTATCTATTTTGGGGGAAACGGATGCTCCCCCATCAGCACCAGTATTACCGACGGTTTCTCATTCGCTGACGATACGACTCCGGGCACGTACGACAACGGCAATGACAGCTTGGTCGTCACAGACACCACAACCGTGCCAGAGCCGAGTTCCAACGCACTGATGCTGACCGGGCTAGGGCTGATCGCAGTGTTGCCGTGGAAGCGAAGACAAGATGCCCTTCGCCAGTCGCAGGCCGACTGAACGCATCGCACACTACTGCGGCGGCGCGCCCGCCCCAGCAGCCGGTGCCGCCGCTGGCGCTTCCGGCTCCGCCGCATCCGGCTCCGCTGCATCCGGCGTCTTCGGAATCACCTGCACCACCGGAGCCTCGTCCGGCGGCGTCAGCGGCACATCCAGTTGCTTCTCCGGAGCGTTCCCCTCCGGGAACTTCTCGTCCGGCTTATTCGCAATCGCCGCGCGCATAAAGTCCATCCACATCGGCAGCGCCGCCTTCGCGCCGGTCTCTTTCTCGCCCAGCGTCTGCCGGTTGTCGAACCCGATCCACGTCCCGCACGTCACCGTCGGCGAGAAGCCGATGAACCACGCGTCCGTAAAATCATTCGTCGTGCCCGTCTTGCCGCCCAGCGGATGCTTCAACTGCGCCGCCGCCGCGCCCGTGCCCATCCTCGTCACCGCCTGCAGAAACTGCATCATGGTCCGCGCCGTCTCTACCGAGATCACCTCGCTCACCTGCGCCGGCGCCTCATCCAGCGGCAACCCGTCCGCCTGCTCCACCTTGCGGATGTAGTGCGGCTGAATCCGAATCCCGTCGTTCGGAAACACGCTGAACGACTGCACCTGTTCGTACAGCGAGATGTCCGCCGCGCCGATCGCCACCGGCAGAAACGCGGGAATGTTGCTGGTCACGCCAAACCGGTGCGCCATCGCGATCACGGTGCGGATGCCCACCTTGTCCGCCAGCTTCAGCGCGGGAATGTTTCTCGACTCGGCGAACGCACTCAGCAGCGTCATCGCGCCCTTGTAGTCGCCCTCGTAGTTGTGCGGCGTGTACGGCCCATTCGGAGTCGGGAAGCTCACCGGCCCGTCCACGATGATGTCGGTCGGCTTCGCGCCTGCTTCCACCGCCGTGGTGTACACATACGGCTTGAACGAGGAGCCCGTCTCGCGTTCCGACTGCGTCGCCCGGTTGAATTGGCTCAGCGCGAAGTCTCGCCCGCCCACCATCGCCAGCACCTCGCCGCTGGCATTGTCCACCGCCATCATCGAAGCCTGCGCGCCCGAGTCCTCTTCCAGCTCCGCGTGCACGATTCCGTCCGCCGTGCCCCCCCCCAGCTTCACGTACACCACATCGCCCACGGAAAGAAATCTTTCCGCACCCGTCTGCTGCGTCCACGCCCAGTCCGCCGGCGTCATCACCGCCCGCTGCGGCCCGATCTTCACCATCACCCGCGCCGGCGAAACCTCCGTCACCAGCCCGTGATAATACCCGTCCTTCGCGATCGCCTGGCTCCAGTCGGGATGCTGATACGTCGCGATGTCCCGCCCTTCGCGCACGATGTTTTCCAGGTTGCCCTTCCACCCATGCCGCCGCTCGTACGCAGCGGTCCCATCCAGCACCGCCTTGTTCGCCACCATCTGCAGGTCGAGATCGAGCGTCGTGTACACGCGCAGTCCCGCGCCGTGCACCTCCTCCAGCCCATACTCCTTCTCCAATTGCTTCCGCACCTCCTCCACAAAGTACGGCGCCAAGGAGTTCGGCGGCGGCTCAATATTCAGTCCCAGCGGAGTCGCCGCAGCCGCCTCCTCCTGCTCGCGCGTAATCTTTCCGTCGGCCCGCATCTCGCTCAGGACGAGATTGCGCCGGCGCAGCGCCCGGTCCGGATGGTTCACCGGCGAGTAGTACTCCGCGCCCTTGGGCAACGCCGCCAGCAGCGCCGCCTCGGGCAGCGTCAGGTCCTTCGCATGTTTGCTGAAGTAATACTCCGACGCCGCTTCGAACCCGTACGTCCCGTGCCCCAGGTAAATCTGGTTTGCATACATCTGGAAGATCTGGTCCTTGGTGAACACCCGCTCAATCTGCACCGCCAGCAGGATCTCCTGGATCTTGCGCCCATACGTCTTCTCGTTCGACAGGAACAGGTTCCGCGCCAACTGCATGGTCAGCGTCGACGAGCCCTGCGCCATGGTCCGCGAGTGCAGGTCGCGCCACGCCGCGCTCACCGCGCGCAACAGGTTCACGCCCCAGTTCCGCTCAAACGTCTTGTCCTCAATCGAGATCAGCGCCTGCCGCAGCACCGGCGGAAACTCCGTGTACGGCAGCACCACCCGCCGCTCCAGCGCGAACGACCCGATCTCGCGCCCCTTGATGTCCAGCAGCTCGGTCGTGGTGTTCGGACGGTAGCGCACCAGGTCGTCCATCTGCGGCAGATCGATGGAGTACACCAGCATCAACCCGCACATCACCCCAAACAGGCTGGACAACCCAAGCAGGATCAGGAACGTCGCCCGCACCGCGATGTGCCGCGTCGGATACGCCGGCCCATGCAGCACATGCATTCCACCCATGTGGCCAAAGATCCTGCGCCACCACGGCAACTTCACCCGCTCCGGGGATTCTCGCTGATCGCTGGATAAACTGGGCACGGCCCCTTAACGGTAGCATGGCGAAACCACCGCCCACGCCCGCGTTTCCCACCCGTTCCAACGCTGGTTACGCGGCCACAGCATTCGCACACTCGCGCAGTTGCAGTTGCACTTCAACTAGCAACTAACAACTAGCAACTAACAACTGTCCTTAAGCCGCTTTGCTCTTCAGGATGTCCAGCGCCTTGTTCAACGGCTCGTCCACCTGAATGCTCGGCTTCTTCGCCGGCACTGGAGTTGTCGCGGGAGTCCCGGTTACCGTCGGAGTCGCAGGTGTTGCCGGAGCCTCGCCGTCCAGGTCGGCGCCGTCGTCCAGCGCCGAAGCCACCAGCACGTTCGGCGTCACGCCTTCGTCCTGCAGCTTCTTGCCCGAAGGCGATTCGTACTTGGCCACCGTCAGGATCAGCATCGCGCCATCCGGCAACTCGAAGGTCTTCTGCTCCGCCCCTTCGCCAAACGTCTTCTCGCCCACTACGTCGGCGCGCTTGTCATCCAGCAGCGCCGCCGCCACCAGCTCTGCCGGCCCTGCCGTTCCGCGGTTCACAATCACCACCAGCGGGGCTGTCGGCTGAATGGTCTTGGATGAGTCGACCCAGAAGACCTGCTTCGGGAACTTCTGCCCCTCCAGCGTCGCGATCGTCCCGCTCTTCAGGAACATGTTGGCCAGCCGCGTCGCCTCGGTCATGTCTCCGGCAGCAACGTCGCGCAGGTCCAGCAGCACCTTCTTGTTGCCTGCCTTCTGCATGCCTTTCAGCTTCGCCTCGACCTCCTGGACGTGGTCGTGATCCAGAATCTCCGGCTTCAGATACAGGATCGAGCCATTCTCGTACGGAGTCTCGACCACCGGAGGCACCACCGTCAGGCTGCGCCGCATCGCAATCCGGTCCGGCTCCGCCTTGTTCGGGCGTACCACGCCAACCGTCAGCGTGCTCCCGGGCGCACCCTCCAGCATCCGTTGGATCATGGCCAGCGAGATGTTGCGCGTGTCCTGGCCCTCAATCGACTCAAGAATGTCGCCATCGGTCAGCCCGGCCGTATCCGCCGGACCTCCCGGAACCACCGACACCACCGTCGCGTAACCGTACCGCTTGGAGACGTTGATCCCGGCCTGCGCCAGCTTCGTATGTTCGAGCAGGTTGCCGGCGCCCTCTTTATACGTCTTCGAGTCAGCGGGCGTCAGGTAGCTCGAATCGGCGTCCAGCGACTCCAGCAGGCCGCGCAGCGCCCCGTTGGTCACGTCGGCGATGTTGGGGTCGGTCACGTAGTCTTCCTGGATCTTCTGCAGCACCTCGGTGTAGACATTGATCTGGCGATAGGCGCCGTCCTGCCCGGTCGCAGCGCTGACGCCGCTCAAGTTCACGCCCAGGAAAACCGTGAGCACCAGGACCACCGACACCGCGAGCAATAGAATCTTCGAAATCTTAGGCATGCGGAGCATCTCCACCGGACAGGTCCGAGAAAGTCGCCGGTCAGGATTAGACGCACTTCCCCGGCAACCCGATAGCTAAATGATATACCGGACTCCAAATCCCCGCGAAACGGGGTGTACCCGTGAAAGCACTCACCAGACGTAGACTTGCTGAATTGAGGGCGCGCCGGTCTTGCCGTCGATCACGCTGACCTTCAGAACCGCCTCGACATTCCGGTTGGTGAAGTCGGTTCCAGCCTGGTCCCGCAGCAATTGCATGTAGTGGGGACTGGTCGCAAACTGAGCGGCTGCTTCACTTCCATTTCGCCCCACGCCGGCCAGCACCACCACCCAACTGCCGGTGGTTGCATCGCGGAACCGGGCCACCAGCGCATAGTCGTCTGCGCTGGAGTAGGGCAGGTTCAGGTCGCGTTCCCAGCGCACCCCGGGATGCGCCGCGTCCTCGATCGCTTCGGTCTCCTCCACCGGGGCAAAATGGAAGCGCAGCGGCTGCACCAGGCGCAGCGTCCACTGATTGTTGTACGCGCCCACCAGAATCACCGGGTGCTCCCGCAGTTCCGTCAGTGGAGTGGTCGCAGCGGATTGCAACTGCGTGGTCACCCCGCCGTTGCGCTCCAGCAGAGCGCTTACCTGCGCGACCGCGGAGACGCTCTGCATGGAGACAAACGGGTAGTCGACGTCCTTGGTGGCCGTGGCAACGCCGGAGATGTGGTTCTGCGAGAAGACCGATCCTCCAATGCAGACCGTCATCGCAGACTGGTCGCGCAACACCGGGGCCCAGAAGCTATCCAGCGGCGTCCTGGGTTGAGCGGCGCGGTATCTCCAGCCCACTCCGGCAATCAGGGCGATTACCAGCGCCGCGGCCAATGCCAGACGCCCCCTGCGCCTGGCATTTGCCTGCCTCTGCGCGAGCACCAGGGGGTGCCGTTCCTCCGCCGTATACGGCGAAAGTGACACGCCATCCGCCGCAGCCGAGAGTGAAGTCCGGCCTGACTCGGATTCCTCACCGCCTATTTCGGCAAAGAGGCCTGAGCTGGGAATGTGGGTTGCGAGATGGCCGTGACCTTCTCCTGGGTGGTCGTGCGGATCGGGCTCGTGGAAAAACTCGGGAACATACGAGCCTGCCGGAAGCGAGATTCGGATCCTGGGCCGGTGGCCAAGTTCGCTGTAGTAGAGCGACAGGCGCTTGCGCACCTCGCCCGCGGTGTAGCGCACTACCGTGTCCGCGTTGGTGTCGTAGGCCGGCGGCCGGTCGAAGACCTCCACGCCCAAAGTCCGCTCCTTAAGCAGGTCCGCCTCGCCAGCCAGCGTTTTCTCGACAATGTACTCGAGCAGCGCCGGATAGCGTTTGCTGTTGCAGAAGTGCGGGCTGGCCAATACCTCCCGCAATTCGGCAAGGATCACCTCACGGTCCATCCTGGACAGCGGGTGCGCTGCGTCGCGAGGTGCAACTGCTCTGCTCATGGCGTGATCGAATCCTACTCGCCATGAGAACGCCTCGCAAGGGACGTTTGTCACAAGTTCCAGAGAGGCCACAACTATCACATTCCATTTAGGTTGTTTGGAGAAAAAGAACCAAACCGTGAGTCACTTGCCATTCCTGCCTTGCGCGGCAGAGGGTTGGTCTGCTTCCGCGAAAGCTTGAACGCCACGTGAACGGGCAGGTGACAAACGTGCGATTCGGCGAGCCAACCGGCCATCGAACCCAAAGCTTCGCGCGGGCGAGCGCAACCGTTATCCGGTCGACAGAGGTTTCTTTGCTCGAATCATCACGACGGCAGTTCCTGATAGCGGCAACCATGACGACCGCGGGCGCTCTGCTCTCCGCGCCGATGCGTGCCGCCGCGATCGAGTCCACCTCCGCGGACGGAGTCGCCGTGTCCTCAACGCGGCTGGATGCCGGTTGGCAATTCCGCCGGGAACCGATGGACGGCGTATGGGAGGTCTGGCGCTCGGAGGAGAACGATCTCTGGCAGTCCGCAGCCCTCCCTCACTGCTTCAATGCAACCGACGCGTGCGATCCGGATCAGCCCTACTATCGCGGCCCGGGATGGTACCGCACCCGGCTGGCTGTGGAGAATCCCTTCGCCGACGGGCGGGTTCTTCTCCACTTCCAGGGCGCTGGCCAGACCACCACACTTTGGGTCGGTTCCACGCTGATTGGGACGCACAAGGGCGGCTACGATGAGTTTGTCTTCGACATCACCGACGCGGTTCAGCACCTGCCGGTCGCCGACGCGAAAGGCGGGGTGCCGATTGCTGTCCTCTGCGACAACTCACCCGACCTCGACCGCATCCCCTCCGACCTCAGCGATTTCTGCCTGTACGGCGGTCTCTACCGCCATGTGAACCTGGTCTACCTGCCGGCAGTTGCGCTGGAGGCCGTTCACTTTCTTCCGGCGGTCGCGGCCGACGGCAGCGCGCAGCTCTCGGTGAAGGCCAGGCTCTTCAATCCCAACAACCGCAACCTGGCCTGCACGGTTTCGGTCGAGGTCTTCGACCCTGCCGGCCAATCCATCCACAGCGCAACGGAAACGATTCCCGTCTGGACGGGCTTCTCCGAGTTCACCACACACCGCGTGCTGGCGCCGGAACTCTGGTCGCCGGAGTCGCCGCGCCTCTATCGCTGCCGGGTCACGCTGACCACGTCCGCGGGCCGGACCAGCCTCGACGAGCGGTTTGGCATCCGGCAGATCGAGTTTGTGGAACATGGCCCGTTCAAGCTGAACGGCAAACGCGTACTGCTGCGGGGCACGCAGCGCCACGCAGACTTCGCCGGCGTGGCTGCCGCGATGAGCGACGACCAGGTGCGCGAAGAGATGCGGCTGATCCGCGAGATGGGCGCAAACTTCATCCGGCTGGCGCACTACCAGCAGGACCGGCTGGTGCTTGACCTGTGCGACGAACTTGGCCTGATGGTTTGGGAAGAGGTCCCCTGGTGCCGCGCGGGAGTCGGCAGCGAAGCCTTCCAGCAGAATGCGAAGCACATGCTGACCCACATGATCGACCAGCATTACAACCACCCTTCCATCATCCTGTGGGGACTGGGCAACGAGGACGATTGGCCGGATGAGTATCCGAGCGTCGACCAGAAGGCCATCCGCGGCTTTATGACTGAACTGCGCGACCTGGCCCACTCGCTGGATGGTTCGCGGCTGACGTCCTTCCGCCGCTGCGACTTCGCGCGCGACATACCGGATGTCTACTCGCCCTCCATCTGGGCGGGCTGGTACAGCGGCAACTATCGCGAATACGAGCAGAGTTTGCTGACCCAGCGCGATCGCGTCAAGCGCTTGATCCACATCGAATGGGGCGCCGACAGCCAGGCTGGCCGCCATTCCGAAGATCCCGAGGCCGTGTTGAGCAAGGTTGCCACCGGCCAGGGAACCGCTGAGGTTGTGCTTGCCTACCTGAAGACCGGCGGCGCCGTTCGCGTCTCCAAGGACGGCGACTGGTCGGAGACCTACGCGTGCAATCTTTTCGACTGGCACCTGAAGACCCAGGAGAAGCTCAACTGGCTTACCGGGTCGGCGCAGTGGCTCTTCAAGGACTTCCCGTCGCCGCTGCGTGACGACAACTGCATCCCCCGCATGAACCAAAAGGGCGTGGTCGAGCGCGACCTCACCAGGAAAGAGTCGTACTACGTCTTCCAGTCTTACTGGGCAGACAAGCCGATGGCGCACATCTACGGTCACACCTGGCCGGTGCGCTGGGGTAAAGCGGGTGAGCCGCGCGACGTGCATGTGTATTCCAACTGCGAACGCGCGGAGCTGTTTCTGAACGGCAAATCGCTCGGCACGATCGAGCGCGACAGCCAGAACTTCCCGGCCGCGGGACTGCGCTGGAAGGTCGCATTCGCCAGCGGACCCAACCTCCTCCATGTCGTCGCCACCAAGGGAACCGCGACGGTGACCGACGAGGTGGAGCTGACCTACCAGACCGAACCCTGGGGCCAACCGGCAGAGCTTCGCCTCCATGAAAAAGGACGCAAGGGAAACATCGTCTGCGTCGGAGCCACGCTCTACGACGCCAAGGGAGTTCCGTGTCTCGACTCCCGCAACGTCGTCCGCTTCTCGCTCGCAGGTGAGGGGCGGCTTTTGGACAATCTTGGAACCTCTCGAGGCTCACGCGAGCTTCAGCTATACAACGGCCGCGCAGAAATCTCAGTGACACGCAGTGGCGGATGCACCCTCGGAGTCGCCTCCAAAGGCCTGCCATCTGCATTCCTCAATCTGTCTTAACCGGCGCTACCCCGCGCCAAGAGTATGAACGCATTGCCTGCATTTCAGGAGAATCGCCATGACGCTACAGAATTCGATTCACCTTCATCATTCAGAAACCACGACCGGCAGTTCCGGATTCGCGCGCAGGATCTCCGCGCACCTGTTCCTCTGCTGCCTGCTTGCTCTGCTGGTCCCGCACCCGCTTATGGCGCAGCAGACGACCGCGACGCTATTCGGGACGGTAACCGACGCCAACGGGGCCAACGTCACGGCCGCTACAGTCACCATCACCAATCTCGCAACCAACATCAGCACAACGCTGACGACGACGGCTGCGGGTGAGTACCGTTTCGACCTGGTTCCGGTCGGCACTTACTCGCTCACGGTCACCGCCGCGGGCTTTGAGAAGATTGTGCAGACAAATATTACGCTGACGGTGAACCAGGAACAGCGTTTGGATGAGACCCTTCGGGTGGGCGGAAACAATCAGACGGTCACGGTGAATACTGATCCACCGCAGATCAACCTGGAAAGTGCAGTAGTCGGCGTCACGCTTGAATCCCGCCAAGTCGACAACCTTCCCATTTTGAACCGGGACATTTACAACCTGCTGACGCTGGTCCCCGGCGTACAGTTGAATACCGTGGGCGGCAACACCCTGGGCTACAGCCAGGAAGTTCTGCAGATGAACGGCGGCACGACCAGCAACAACAATGGCACGGTCAGCTACTACCTCGACGGCGGCCTGAACATGACGTCGTTGCGCAATACCGGCAACGACATGCCAAGTCCGGAGGCGCTGGAAGAGTTCAACGTGCAGACGAGCAACTACAACGCCACCTACGGAAGAATGTCCAGCGGCGTGGTGAACGCCCTCACCAAGTCCGGCACCAACGCGTTTCATGGGTCGATCTACGAGTTCAACCGCAACACGGATTTCGACGCGTCGGAGCCTTTCGTTTACGCTGCGCCGACGCCCATCGCTGCCAACGCACCCGTCCACCGCAACATGTATGGCGCCACCATCGGCGGACCAATCCGTCGCGACAAGACGTTTTTCTTCGCAGAGTTTGGAGGCGTGCGGCAGATCACACCGTCGCAGTACTCCGGCTCCATTTTGCCCACTTTCACAGGCGGCACCACCGGCAACGGCGAGGCCGCGGGCGACTTCAGCGCGTTCTTGCCGTCCGGTGCGCTGGCCACGGCGGCCTGCGGCGGTTCGGCGACATCATTCGTCGTCTGCAGCCCCACGACCCATAAGCCTTACACGCAAGACGGAGTCCACGCGAGCAATATCATCACCGATCCGCTGGATCCGACTGCCGTCAACATCATGAGCAAGTACCTGAAGGGCCTGGAAAACACCACCGTCACCTCCGGCGGCGTAGTGCTTCCTTCCTTCACCGGCTCGGCGCCGTCGGTCCTCGATACCTGGGAACTGATGGGCAAAATCGACCATCAGTTGAGCCCCCGGCAGCGGATGGAAGGCAGCTACTTCTATGTGAACGGCCTGCACACCGTGCCGCAGGGCAGCTCCGTTCCCTGGATCACGCAATCGCAGATCTGGACGCAGCAGGTGATGAACCTAAGCCACACCTTCACCATCAGTCCGAACAAGATCAACCAGGCGTGGGCAACGTGGACGCGCATCATAGGGGGACGCGCCAACCTCGAAAATGCCGGCCAGCAGGGCCGCGAGTCGTTGTCCGCGTTCGGCTCCAACTACGCAATCCAGGGGCCGGCTAGCCTTTCGCAGATCACGGTGACCGGTTACTTTACGCTGTCGAATGCCATTGACGGGCCGAAGGCGGGCACGGATTTCTATTCGGCGCGCGATATGTTCATCCTGACCAAAGACAAGCACGAGATCAGCGTAGGCGGCGAGGCTTCGCTGAACAAGGACGATCAGGTCACCGATCTGGACAACTATGGGGTCTTCGGCTTCAGTTCCAGCACCTCCGCCCGCACCGGTAATGCCCTGTCGGACTTCGCTCTCGGCCAGATCAATTCGACAGAGCAGGATGCACCGGTCGACGCAATCGATAACTCGTTCTTCTACTCGCTGTTTGCGCAGGACAACTACCGGGTTCTGCCGAACCTGACGCTGAACTTTGGCCTGCGCTGGGATATGCAGACCGCACCGACCGATCCGCAGAACAAGGAGTCAACGTTCGTTGCAGGGGCGCAGTCCACGGTAAACCCAGCCATGCCTCTGGGAGAGTTGGTGGTTGGCGACAAGGGCGTGGGCAGAGGCACGGTCGCCAACGACTACAGACACGTTTCACCGCGTCTTGGCTTCGCCTACGATCCATTCGGCAAAGGCGTGACCTCCATCCGTGGATCGGCCGGCATCTTCTGGGGTGGTGTAAGCGGAAACGAATGGAATGCGACGTCGAACTACTATCCATTCTCCCTGCGCTACACCTTCCCCGCGCAGGGCACGTTGACCAGCCCATACTCGGGCCTCGCCACCAATCCATTCCCGTATGTCTATACTCCGGGCGCAGTCAAGCCGATCGTCGCGGGCGGGGCAATCGAAGGCCCTCCGCTAAGCTTCGTATGGCCCAGCACGTACCAGTTGACGATGTCGGTGCAACAGCAGGTGACAAGGACAACGGCTGTCTCGCTGGCCTATGTGGGTTCGCTGGCGCGCCACATCTCCTTCTCCACGGATGCCAACTATCCCGTCTTCAATACCGCTTCCCCAACCGCGAACACCTCGGCCACTGTAATTACACGCAGGCCGATCGATACCGGCACGCTCGGTCAGATCCTCTCTGTGGACTCCGACCAGACCTCGAATTACAACGCTTTGCAATTCACGTTCTCGCAGCGCGCAACCAAGGGCCTCAGCTTCAACGGGTTCTATACCTTCAGCAAGAGCCTCGACAGCACCGTGCTGAATTCCAGCTCGGCGCCTGAAGACTACGACAACCTGAAGATCGATAAAGGACCGGACGATTACGATCAGCGGAGCGTGTTTGCCATGTCGATCGTTTGGGAACCCAACTACGTCAGTAACGACAATCACGTTACTGCGGCCCTCCTCAACGGCTGGCACATCTCCAGCGTCATCTCCCTGCACACGGGGACCCCGTTCAACATTACGACTGGTTCCGACAACAATAACGATGGAAACACCACGGATCGCCCGGTTCTGATTGGCGCTCCGTACAACACGGGCGTCTATGGAGGCAGCCGTTCCGCGGAGGCGAAGGAGTGGTACAACCCCAGCTTCGTCAGTGGCTCTGTTCCCGTCACGCAGACGTGGTGCGGATACAGCACCAAGACGCCGGCAGACTGCGTGGGCGTTGGCCCTGGCGGATCGGATGGTTCCTTCGAGCGCAATGGGTTGTATGGCCCCGGTTTCCGGGACATCGACGCATCGCTCTTCCGGGACTTCTCCATCTTCGAGGGAGTCAAGCTGCAAGCCCGTGCCGAGGCGTCGAATGTCTTCAACCTCGTCAGTCTGAATAACCCCAATGCAACACTCAGCTCTGCGACGGCCGGCACGATTACCTCAGCCGGCTCAATGCGACAGGTGCAACTTGGTCTGCGCCTGACATTCTAGCTGCTTGCCTGGAAAGGGAACGGGACGGCGTGCAAATGCGTCGTCCCGTTCTTGTCTTCGACCAACTGCGGCGACTCGCTTGCCCACACCTGCCCAGCTTCGGGTAACATCTGTCTCTTAGGCGATGAACCCCTCTGGAGGTTGCACGTGCCGGCAAGTACCCCAGCCGCCTTTATCAGCTACAGTCGCGAAGACTCGGAGTTCGCGCTGCGCCTCGCCCAGGACCTGAAAGCCGCGGGCGCACATGTGTGGCTCGACCAGCTCGACATACTGCCCGGCCATCCCTGGGACAACGCCATCGAAGAAGCTCTGGGCCAGGCGGTGCAGATGCTCATCATCCTCTCGCCCGAGTCGGCGAAATCCGAGAACGTGCGCGACGAGGTCTCGTATGCCCTGAGCCAGGGCAAGATCATCATCCCCGTGCTTTACAAGGACTGCGTTGTGCCCTTGCGGCTGCAACGCACCCAGCGCATCGACTTCCGCGCCGACTACGCCCGTGGCCTCAATCACCTGCTGGAACATCTTCACGTAACCGAGCCCGACCCTTCGGTTCTCCAGAAAGCTGCCGCAGGCGACGCTCAGCGCCAGGCCGCCTGGCAGGCACGCGAGCTCGAAGCGCAAAGGATGAGAGAGGTGGTAGCGCGCCAGCAGGAGGGGGACGCGGAGCGCAATGTGCATAAGACGCCGCAAGGCGATGCGGCGAAGTGGAGGAAGCCTCTTGCAATCGCCGGGGCGCTGGGGGCAATCGTCATCATCGTTGCCCTGACTATATTCGTGAATCGGTTGTTGCAGCCGCATCTCCAATCGCAGCCCGCGAATAATCAGCAGACTGTCCCACCGGGCGCAGTCACGGGAAACAGTCCGGGCAAGCTGCCGGCTCCGAATCCCAGCGCCGGACCCGATCCGATCGTGGGCTGTTACATATGGTTCAACAATGCGCCGGTCGTAATTCGCGCGGACCACACCATGACGGGTGGACCGTTCACGGCGACCTGGCAGGTGATGAATGCGGCGAAGCGCGCGTATATGTTTACGTGGCCGCAGCCAGTGGTCGACACGGTCACGGTCAATCCGGACCAGCAGGCGCTAAGCGGATCGAATCAGTATGGATTTCCCATCGTGGGCACGCGCACGTCGGGGAGCAGCGGCCTGGTGGGGACCTGGAACTGGTATTTCGGCGAGATGGCAGTTTCGGTCACCGCAAACGGCCGCTATTCGCAAACCATCTCCGCCGGTACGTTTTCAGGGACGTGGCAGCAAGAACCCTGGAAGGCCGGTACGTATCTGATGACGGCATCGGAACTACCCAGGGACAGCGTCACGCTATCGGCGGACGGCACGCATATCTCCGGCGCGGACCAGTACGGCCTGGCGATTACCGGAGTGAGAGAACCCTGCACCCTGAACTAGCCGGGTGCAGGCGAGCCCAGATCGTCCTTCTGCTGCTGGTCGGCCTGGGCTTGCTGCTTCTGTGCCTTGGCATCCTGGAACGCCTGGTGGTTGTGGCTCTCCACCATGCCGGCCAGATAGGGATCGATCTTGAAGTTCCTGGGGAGCTTGTGAAGCACCACCAACTGCGTGAAGTAGTCATTGCAGACTGGGCAGAACAGCCGATATTCCATCCACTTCGCGTTTGCCATGATTTTTTCGCCTGGGATGAAGTTCTGCTTCCCGGATACCAGCGAATATACCTCTAGTTTCCCCATCGGGTAACATCAATGTTCCAGACGAAGCCCATGGAGGTGCCGCTGGTCGGCAAGTAGTCCGGCGGCGTTTGCCAGGGACAGCCGCAACGCTTCGCAGGCAGTTCTTGATGGAGACATAGAATGCCGGAGAGGGAAGATAGCAGGGTCGCACGGCCGTCGCTTGCTCTCCGTCTGGGGATTACGGGGGCAAGGAAGCTTCACGCCGACCAGTTTGTCCGCATCCGTTCGCAGTTGAAGGATGTATTTCGATTGGTTAGAGCGGAGATGGAGCGGCTTTCCTCATTGAAGGAAGTCGCGGTTGCGTATGCTCCCGGGAATGGGGCGGGACTGCTGCCGAGGATTTCACTGATCACACCGCTTGCGCTGGGCGCCGACCGGTTGGCTGCCCGGGCTGCTCTGGCCCAGGGGTTCGAGATTTACGTTCCCATGCCATTTCCTCAAGCGGCGTACGAAGAGGATTTCACCGGCAACATGGGGGACACGGATGCGCCGCCCATCCCGGCGGAAGAGGATTTGCACGAATTCCGCCAACTGCTCTCGCTTGCATCCGGCAAGCTGGAACTGGATGGCTGCCGCGGTTCGGGGCCGGACGATAGCCACTCCGCGGGCCGGGCGTATGAAGCGGTTGGCCGATTCGTTGTACGCCACTGCGATCTTCTGCTTGCCGTATGGGACGGCAAACCGAGCAACGGTCGCGGCGGTACCGCTGAAATAGTGCACTACGCCGCAAGCGCGGGGGTTCCGGTCTGGTGGATCCACGCGCAACAGCCAGGCGAGCCGGAGTGGCTGGCCGACGTGCAGGACATGCAGGATCCAGCGCCAATTGTGCCCGAATCACTCTCCACCAGCCAAAAACTTCACACCTACCTTGCGCGCCTGGTCACACCCCCGGCCACTGTCTCCCGCCATAGGGCGAGTTGGCTGGATCACCTGGCATCGTGGTTTGAAGAGAAGGAGATTTCTCCGGTGGATGCCTACTTCACGGAGAAACCTCTGACCAGCCGGCTTATCTGGAAGACGTATTCCGTGGTGATGAACTGGTCGGGAGGAAAGGCCGGCGATATGTTGGCTGCTCCGGCCCCCGCTACTCCGGCAATACCGGTTAGCCCGGTTGCGGGCTATTGGTTCTCGAGGTATGCCATTGCGGACGGACGGGCAAACGACTACGCGGAACGATACAGATCGGGCTACCTGTTGACGATCCTGAGCACGATGACGGTACTTGCTTCCGGCGCATGCGCCCTCGGGCTCGGGGTTTGGCCCGCACGCAGCACGTTCTGGCCCGATCTGATGGGATTTATTGAAATGGGTGCGCTGTTCCTGATCATTGCTTTGGTTCTGCTTTCGATTCATTACGAATGGCACCGCAAGTCCATTGAGTACCGGCTGCTGGCGGAGTTGTTTCGCAAAGAAGAAACCCTGGCGACGCTGGGCTGGGCGCTCTCCGTCGAAAAGGTGCAGCAACTTGCCGACAGCGAGGAGTTGTCCTGGGTAGGGTGGCTGTTTGCGGCGATGCAACGGGGCGGGCCCTTGCCCGAAGGCAGCATCGTTCTCCCGGATTCCGGGCGAGCGATCCTGCTCAATCTGCTCGACGAGCAGTTGTCCTACCACCGAAGACGAGAGCGGAAAGCCCTGAATGCCTCGCGGACATTCGAGGGACTGGGCAGCATAACCTTCGCTGCCGTCCTGATATTTGTCACTCTCAAACTGGCCGCCCAGTTCAGCAAGCATCCCGACCCCACTATCGGTTTCGGCGTTGTGTCCACCGTGCTTGCGGGCGTCTCTGCGGCTTTCGTTGCCATCCGGGGCTATGCGGAGCTGCCGTTGCTGGCGGAACAGTCCCACCACATGATCAGCGAGTTGCGTAACGCCAGAATGCGGGTTTCGCGGCTGGATATCAGCCGGCCGCTGGTCTCCCAGGATTTGGGTGCGCAGGCTGCTGTCGTAGCCACATTAATGCTTCAGGACCTGGACGGTTGGGAACGACTCTTCCGCGGGAAGCTGATGGAGGCGTCCTAGCCGTATCGGCAATACGACCGAAACAAACATAAATTATTGATTTGATTGGTGGCGGCGGGCAGAATCGAACTGCCGACCTACGGGTTATGAGTCCGTCGCTCTAACCATCTGAGCTACACCGCCAAGGTGTAAGAATTGGCTGCTGCAAGGCAGGATCTGCGCTCGAGCGCCCAGATGAACGGCCTCCAACGCACAACTTAGCTATGATACGTGAAACGGCAGAGCGAGTGAAGTTGACCTTCGCCACTTTCAAGCCTCCAGTTCGATGACAACCTCTACCCGCATCCTCGGCGTCATTCCTGCCCGCCTCGCCTCCACCCGCCTGCCCCGCAAGATCCTGCGCGTGATCGCCGGCAAGCCCCTGCTCGCGTGGGTGGTCGAGGCCGCACGCGCCTGCCCGCAGTTCAGCCAGGTGCTGGTGGCAACCGACTCCGGAGAGGTCGTTGACCTCTGCCGCAAACTCAACATCGGGGTTGAACTGACTGCGCCGGAACTGCCCAGCGGCACCGACCGTGTGCATGCAGTCGCCCAACTCCACGACGCGGATATCTACGTCAACATCCAGGGCGACGAGCCGCTGCTTCGTCCCGAACACATTGCGGCGCTGCTGCGTCCCTTCGCGCACGCCCACGTTGACGTCACCACGCTGAAGGTCCGCTGTACTGCGGAGAACATCGCCAATCCAAACGCCGTCAAGGTGGTGACCGCTGCGGACGGCCGCGCCCTGTACTTCTCCCGCGCGACTATTCCCTACCATCGAGATCCGGACCGGGACGGCACATTGCCGGTCTATTGGAAACACATCGGGCTCTACGCCTATCGCAAGGCTGCGCTCAATCTCTTCCCGACCCTGCCTGCAAGCGGGCTCGAGCGCACGGAACGCCTGGAGCAGCTTCGCTTCCTGGAGAATGGCCTCAACCTCTACGTCGAGCCCACCGACTACGACACCATCGGAGTCGACACCGAGGCCGATCTCCGCCTGGTCGAACAGCTCCTGCTTGAGCAATCCGCCGCTCATTAGCGCTCCGGCTCCGCGAACGGCCCGCACCACCCGGTAACCTTGGTCACCTTCCGGGGGTGGGGACGCCGTGTACGGAGCAGATAACCAAAAAGTTGCAAGCCCCGAAAAAATAATTCATCGATTTGCACAACTAAGCATCCCGCCCTGGGTCTTTGCCAACGGACGGACAAGAGCAAGTCAAAAAGCTGCTCTCGCCGCCCAATTCAAGCTATCTCCGGCGATGACTCCGCACACGGGCGCGCCAGGATTGACTGGTTTCCTCTCCTGGAAGAGTGGCGATGCTGCCAACTCTGCACTCGTTCTGAATAAGCGGCGGAGCACGCAGAAAGCGAAGTGCCCTATGTCATCTTTGTCGTCCTCCAAATTGTCCAAATTGCAAGGCAAACTTCCCATCGCACTCCTTTCGCTCGCTGCCGCCTCGCTGCTTGCCGCAGGTTGCGGAGGCAACATCACCAGCACTATGGCCACCAGCAACGTAACCGGTTCCGCGTTCGTCGTCGGCACCGACGCTCCCATGGCCGCGGTCACCTCGTTCGCAGTTCAAATCGTAAGCGTGGATGCAACTGAATCCAACGGAAACGTCGTCTCCCTGATCAGCGGAGAGCCGATCGTTGACTTCGCCCGCTTCAACGGTCTGCAGACGCTGCTCGACATGGGCGATGTTCCCGCCGGGACCTACACTGGTCTTACCATCACGCTTGGTCCCGCGACCCTGGGCTACTTGAACCAGGTCTCCGGATCGGCGCCAACGATCGTGTCGGAAGCAGCGAGCCTGACCACATCGACCCTGACCTACACGCTGCCTTCGCCGATCACCATATCCCAGGCAACACCGGCCGGGCTGCATCTCGACTTCGATCTGGCCAAGTCAATCCAGGTCAACAGCAGTGGCCAAATCACCGGCGTAGTGACCCCAACCTTCAACGTCAGTGCGGTCGGCCCCGCGGACTCCGGCGCTTACATCGATGAGTTCGATGCAGCCGTCGTCAGCGTCAACGCCGCCACCGGCTCCTTCGTTGTACAGGGACCGCACGGACGCCAGTTCACCATCAACACAACCGGAAACACCGAGTGGGATAACGGCGAAAGCATCAGCTCGCTCACCACCAGCAGCATCGTGTGCATCTCCGGTGAACTCGACAAGATCGACTACACCATCGACGCGGATGAAGTGGCCATCCTGTCGCAGAACGGCTTCTACGCGGACGGCCAGGTAACCTACGTGACCCAGGCTTCAGGCTCACCAGCCTCCAGCTTCGACCTGTATGTGCGCGGCCTGCTGCCGACCACCACGGGACTGACGCTGGGCCAGATCGCGCAAGTCGATTTGAGCGGCCAGGAGAACTTCTTCATCTACCGGATGCATAACATTCTGACCCAGTTCCTCTTCAACTCCAGCACGATGCTTCCCGGCCAGGCGGTCGCCATCGGCGGACCGGCAAGCGGCGCAACCAATCCGCAGGCGGTCTCCGTCAAGCGGGTGGTGTTGCGGCACTGGGGTTACAACGGGACCGTCGTCCCAAGCTCCATGAACGCGGGAGCGGGCACCTTCCAGATGCAGGTGACCGGCTTTGCCGGATTGCTGATCCCGCAGACAGTAACGGTCTACGTCTCGAATGTTACTGCCTACCGTGACGGCCTGACCGCGCTAAGCAGCGTCCCGGCGAGCACCAGCGTGCGCGTAGTCGGCCTGCTGGTGAAGGATCCAACCTCGGGAAATACAGTCCTGTTGGCCCGCTACGTGGATCAACTCAACTAATAGAACACAGCAAGAAAACCGTTGCAGTACCTCGACGCCGGAGCCAGAAAACTGGTTCCGGCGTTCTCTTGCTCATTGCTACGAAATGCCAACCGGCGAAAAGCGCAGCTCCACACCATCCTGCAACACGCTAACCGCGATGTCTTCGAGCGATCGGACAATCCAGGTCGCCGCATGCAGCTCGCTCGTCGGGTGCGTCCCCAGTATGGCGAGCACGCGGCAGCCCGCAGCCACGCCCGCGCCAATGCCGGGAGGAGAGTCCTCGACCACCACGCAATCACGGGGTGTGAACCCGAGCAGCTCCGCGCCGCGCCGGTAGGGTTCGGGGTCCGGCTTGCCGCGTTCCACCATATCGCCAGAGACCAGGCGCTCGGGCACCGGCAAGCCCGCAACCGCCAGCCGGCCCAGCAAAAGCCGCCGCGTCGCCGAAGTCACAATCGCCCACCGCTCCGGCGGCAGCCGCGAAAGCAGCGATTTTGCCCCGGGCAACACTGTGAGATCGCCCGTGTCCTCGATCTCCATGTCTTCGATGACGCGCAACCCCTCGGCCACTTGCGCCTGGTTGAACTCCGGCTTCAGCGTGCGCATCACGTCCACTGCGCGCGTGCCGTGTGGCACCTGATAGCTTTCGGCATTCGGTATACCGTACCGTTTGCACCACCGCTTCCAGCACCGCTCCACCGACCCGATCGAGCTGATCAGCACGCCATCCATGTCGAACAGCAAGCCCTTCGTCGCCACACACACGGCTACGTCCGTCACCGCACCCCCACCTGCACAGTCACTTTGCCATCGCTGCCATAGCGATCGAAATCGGCCTGATGGCGTCGATCGAGCGGCGTATTCCAAATCTCCGCCCAGGTCTCGAAGATGGCTTTCGGAAGTTCGCCCACGGGCTCGAAGACTGCGCGTTTTCCGGCTTCGATCGCCAGCTTTTTCATCCCGTCTGGAATCTCCGCATCCGCATCGACAGCACATCCAATCAATACCGTGAACGCGCCTGTGAAATCGGTTTCGTACTCGCAGTAGACGCAATACACCGCGTCGTCGCGCCGTGCAGGGATAGCTGCCGGGCCGCCCATTGCGTGGAATCTGCGCCACAGGTCGCCGATCTTTTCGAGGCTGTCATTGCTCGCCCGGGCGTAGATTCCCAGGATGGTCAAGCCTTCGCTGTCGCGCAACGTGAAGCTCATGCTGCACGCCCCGCCAGTACAAACGCGCGCGCGCCTTCAAGCACCCGGGTTACGGATTCCGCGGTACAGCTCTCGCAATACACCCTAAGCAGCGGCTCCGTGCCCGATGCCCGCAGCAGAAGCCAGGTCTCCGCCGCATTCGGCTTGCCCGCGCATGCGGGATTCTCCAAAAAGAATTTGATCCCGTCCATGGTCTCCACGCGCAGCACCTTCATTCCGGCCATCATGTCACCGGCAGCCAGCGCCCGCGCGCGCGCAATCGCCAACTGCTTCAGCTCTTCATCGATGTGCATATCGATGCGCCCATACTGGTGTTCGCCGAACTCCGCCTGCAGCGCCGCCACCAGTTGGCCCAGCGTCTTCTTTTCGTCGGCCATCACATTCGCCAGCAGCAGCGCGTTCAGCAGACCATCGCGTTCCGGCAAGTGGCGGCTGATGCCGACGCCGCCCGACTCCTCGCCGCCGATCAAAACTTCACCCGCCAGCATCAGGTCCACGACGTACTTGAAGCCAATGCCGTGCTCGTGCAGCTTGCGTCCGTACTTCGCCGCAATGCGGTCGATCATCTTGGTGGTGTTGAACGCTCGCGTCACATCGCCCGGCCAACCTTTGCGCTCCAGCAGCCACCACGTCAGCACCGCGAGAATCTTGTGTGCATCCACCACGTTGCCGTGCTCGTCTACCGCGCCGATGCGGTCGGCGTCGCCATCCGTAATCAGGCCGGCATCGCACTTCTCCGCAACCACCGCAACCTGCGTCGCCTGGATGTTCGGCAGAATCGGCTCCGGATTGATGCCGGGGAACAACGGATTCAGCTCCGTGCGCATTTCCACAAACGGAATCTCCCGACGGGTGAAGATCGACGCAATCACGCCGCGACCGCAGCCATACATGGAGTCGATGAGGAACTTGTAGCCCGACGCCTTGATCCCATCGAGATCGACAAACCGCGCCAGTGCCGTGATGTACTCCGGGTTGAAGTTGACCTCTTCGATGCGCGCCTTCTTCGCCGCCTCCAGGAGCGGCAGGTTCAGGTAGCTCTCGATCGAGGTCATAATCGCCGGCGTGCCCGACCCGCCGTAGCTGGCCTTGTACTTCACGCCGTTCCACTCGGCCGGATTGTGGCTCGACGTGATCATCACGCCGCCGGCCGCCTTGCGCTCGCGCACCGCATACGAAAGCGCCGGCGTGGGTGTGATCTCCGCTGCCAGCGCGACCGGAATGCCCGCTCCGGCCAACACCTCCGCCACCACGCCCGCAAACGAGCGCGACGCGAACCGCGTGTCGTAGGCGACGCACACACCGCGCCTGGGGTCTTCATGCTTCAACACGTAGTGCGCGATCGCCCGCGCTGCCACGCGCACGTTGGCATAGGTGAAGTCGTCGGCAATAATGCCGCGCCATCCATCCGTCCCGAACTTCACCACCGTCGTCGTCTCCGCCATAGTCGTTCCGATCTCTTGCCTTTTCATAGCCGGGCGATGTTCTGCTCACGCGTCCGTGATTTCAAATTAAATCTTCGCGACCCCGCGATTTCAATTCTGCAACCACCTTGCCTACGTCCTGCGACCGCTCCCGGGTTGTAATCAGCAGGGCGTCTTCGGTCTCCACCACCACCAGATCGTTGACGCCGACCAGCGCGACTGCCTTGCCCGGAACAAATACGTAGTTCCCTTTTGCATCGATCACCACCGGCGCCGCGCTGGCGCCGTCGCACACGTTGACCTCCGGCGTGCCGTCGGCGCGCAACTCATGCAAGGCCGCCCACGAGCCGATGTCGTTCCAGCCAAAGTCCGCGGGCAGGCAATAAATCTCGGAGTGCGACTCGCCCTTCGCTGAGCGCGGTTCCAGCACCGCATAGTCGACGCTGATGTTCTGGCATAGCGGGTAGACTTCAGCAAATATCCGCTCAAACTCCAGAGCCGAATCCAATTCCGATTCTGATGCCTGGTGTGCCGCGGCGATCCGCGCCAGCACCGGCCCCATCTCGGGACAGTGCTCGCGAATTGCGTTGGCAAGCGTCTTTGCGGTCCAGAGAAAGATGCCGCTGTTCCAGGCATAGTTCCCCAACGCCAGAAACGCCTCCGCACGCGCGCGGTTGGGCTTCTCAGTGAATCGCTTCACCCGCCGCACCGGCACACCCTGGCAGGGCACACATTCTGGCCCAACCGTCTCGCACAGCTCGATGTAGCCGTATCCCGTCTCCGCGCGCGTGGGCGGAACGCCCAGCACCACGATGCGCTCGCCGCTGGCCGCGATGGCGACGCCCGCGCGAATCACCTCGGCGAAGCGCGCCGCATCCTTCACGACATGGTCCGACGGGAAAATCCCGATCACGGTCTCCGGCGCAGTCCGCTCCAGCAGAAATGCCGCCAGCGCGCAGGCCGGTGCAGTGTTCCGCGCCACCGGTTCGCTGAGAATGTTGCCGCGCGGCACCTGCGGCAGTTGTTCCGCGATCACCGAACATAGCAGGTCATTTGTGATGACCCAGACATCGTCCGCCGCGGCCAGAGGCAGCAGCCGGTCCAGGGTCTGCTGGATCATGGTCCTCTCGCCATCGAGCGCCAGCACCTGCTTGGCTCGCGCCCGTCTGCTCCTGGGCCAGAAGCGCGTTCCGCTGCCGCCCGCGAGAATCACCGGAGCAAAACGCGGCTCCGCCTTGCTACCCACTAAACCCATAGACTTTCTATGTTAGTGGAAAATCAGCGGCTAGCCCAGTTTCCCAAAGTATTCGCGCATGCGCTCTACGCCCTTGTCAATCACATCCGCGGACACGGCATACGACAGCCGGATGTGCTCGGTCGTCCCGAACGCCTCGCCCGGAACCACCACCACGTGCGCCTCGGTCAGCAGCTTGGACGCCACATCCGCAGCCGACTTGAGTCCGCCCTTGCCGATGAACGCGCTGATGTTGGGATACACGTAGAACGCACCCTGCGGCACGGTGCAGGTCAACCCCGGAATGGTCTTGAACCCGGCGAGAATCCGGTCGCGCAGCTTGATGTAATCCGCGCGCATCTCTCCCACGCAGGCCTGCGAACCGGTGAGCGCCACGACGGACGCCTTTTGCACCAGGGTGGTCGTGTTCGAGGTACTCTGCGACTGCAGCTTGCTCATGGCGGAGATAATCGGCTTCGGCCCCAGCGCAAATCCCGCGCGCCAGCCCGTCATCGCATAGGTTTTGGAGAGCGATCCCAGCACCAGCACGTGCTCCTTGCACTCGGTACAGGAGGCGCCCGAAACCACGGCGCCGGAAAAGTCCAGATACACGTAGCACTCGTCGAGGAGCACATAAATGCCTAGCTTGTGCGCGAGCCGCACGATCGCATACAGGTCTTCGGCCGGGATGACTGCGCCTGAGGGGTTCGACGGCGTATTCAGGATGATCGCCTTGGTGCGCTCCGTGATCGCCGCTTCGATCATCTTCGCCGTAACGCGGAAGTTCTCCGCCTCCGAGCTCTCGACGAACACCGGCTTGCCGCCGGCGAACTCGATGATGTCTTTGTAGGAGACCCAGTACGGCACCGGCACAATCACCTCATCGCCGTGCTCGACCAGCACTTCGACGGCGTTGAAGATCGCCAGCTTGCCACCGGCGGAGAAGACGCACTCGTCTATTGCGTAGTTGGTGAGGAAGTCGGCGGCGTGGCGCTCCACCACGGCCTTGCGCACCTCGGGGATGCCGGCCACGTTGGTGTAGCGCGAGAAATTCTTCGTGATGGCATCGATGGCCGCGTCCTTAATATGTTGCGGCGTGGAAAAATGCGGCTCGCCCGCGCCGAAGTTGGCGAGGTCGATTCCTGCCGCCTGCATCTTCAGCGCCTCGGCGGTAATGGCCATGGTGGCCGAAACTTCAATCCGGTTGATCCGGTCGGTTAGAACCTTCATCGCAGCAGTGGTCATAGTTCTATATCTTACAGTTTTGCCGATTTCGATTGTCAGGAAATCACTTGCGGTAGTTGTCCTTCGGACTTGATTCCGGGCGGGGACGTTGGGCTTGCCTACCCAGGCGAAGTTGCCACGAAGTGCTCACCGAGCTCCGGCAAGCGAGAGCAAGCGCCAGAGACTTCTCCCGCAATACCTCCCCAGGCGAATCTTGCGCCAGCTCTTCTCCAAATTCGATCATGGCCCTGGACACATCCAAGTCCTCGACCACCGCCATCGGCCCCCAATACAGAACCCAGAACCTCTTCTCGGCAGCCGCCCATTCGGGGCTGTCCTTTGCGTAGTTGGACAGGACCCCCGCTGCATCGCAGGATTGAAAGTAGAAGGACATCTGCTGGGCACGAAACGGCCCCTTCTGTGCCTGTACATACTGCCACACCGCATAAGCCGCCCCGGGGAGAACTGCGAGGCCTCCAACAATCTTGATCAAAACGTCAAACGCGTCGTGATTCGATTGCAAGAATTTAAGCGCATTTATGAAATGGTTCGACGAAGTCATAGATCCTCCAGACCGCTGCCGCTGAGAGGAATCAGCCGCGCCTGCCCTGCTACACCTTGGCCTTCGCCTTCGCTTTCATCCTGGCCATCACCAGGGGCGGCACCAGTTCGCTGACGTCGCCGCCGAGATTGAACACGCCCTTGATCAGTCGCGAGCTGACGTAGGTGTACTGTTCGGTCGGCATCATGAACAGCGTCTCCAGATTTGGATCGAGCTTGCGGTTCATCATCGCCATAGGGAACTCGTACTCATAGTCGGTGATCGCCCGAATCCCGCGCAGCACCGCCTTGGCCCCCTGCGCCCGGGCAAAGTCCACCAGCAGTCCGTCAAACGTCGTCACCGAGACGTTTGGGAACCCCTGGATTGCCTCCGAGATCATCTCCTGCCGCTCCGCAACCGTAAACAGCGGGGCCCCCTTGTCCGAATTCCTCAGGATCGCAACTACCAGTTCGCTCACGATCTTGGATCCGCGCGCAATCAGGTCCATATGCCCGTTGGTCAGCGGATCGAATGTTCCCGGATAAATTGCCTTGACGGTTTGCATGGCTAGAAGCAGGATACCTCAGCCCACGGACGTATCTGCCGGACCGGGCAGGATTTCGACCGTTCCCGGAGGCTAAAATATTCCCTTGCAACCGTAGACTTCCGCGGGGCCGCGCTCGTCTGTCCTAATAGCTGCTCAACCTGGCTGGGAGCGTTCCTCCAACCCCGATGAGCCGCGAGGATTGTATATGGTGCCTGAAAACATCCAGACCTTCCCGTCGACAAGTCTCACCCTCGGGGCGGGGGCGCGCACCACCTCTCTGGACGACCTGGAAAGCGTGGTTGCGATGTACCAGCCGCGCGTCTTCCGCTTTCTGCTGGCTCAGCTACGCGATCGCGATGCCGCCGAGACGCTGACGCAGGAGACCTTCCTGCGCGCCTGGACCGCGCGGGCCAGTTTCCGCGAAGACTGCTCCGTCTCCACCTGGCTGATCCGCATCGCCCTGAACCTGGCCCGCGATCACACCCGCACCGGCCGCTTCCGCTTCTGGAAGCACATCGCCGGAAATGCCGTCGATGTCGCGGACGTTGCCGCCAGCGTGCCCAACCGCGAAGGCTCCGCAGAAGCACAGCTCATCGCCCAGGAACAGGTGAAACGCATCTGGGAGTCGGTCGCCGACCTCTCCGCCCGCCAGCGCACCATCTTCCTGCTTCGCTTCCTGGAAGAGATGGATATCCCCGAGATCGCCGCTGTCACTGGACTTCCCCTGGGCACGGTGAAGAGTCATCTCTACCGCGCTCTCAACGTCATCCGCACGCGCCACAATCCCCAATCACAGGAGGGGCTATGACTCCTGAACTTCGACTGCAACCCGACAACACCGCCCGCCGCCCAATAGGCGAGGGGCATCTGACCGAAGAACAGTTCGGCGAGCTTCTCTCAACCTCTGCGAGGGAACCTGCCGCCAACGGTTCACTGGCCGAAGCCCATGTGCAGTCCTGCGAACAATGCGCTGCCGAGCTTACCAGCCTGCGCGAGTGCCTGCTGGTGTTTCGCGAGGCCAGCACAGCCTATGCCGACAACGAACTCCGCCGCATGCCGCAAGTCACCCTGCCGGCTCGCCGCCGCAGGTTCCTGCCCGTGGTCGAACCCGGATACTGGGTCCTTGCCGCGGCTGCGATCTTCCTTGCCGCGCTGCTGCCCATGCAGGTGCTCCGTCAGCATGCCGCCCGGCCCGCACCAGCGGTGGCAGCCAGCACCAGTTCCGCTACGGCCGAGTCCGACGAGGCCTTGCTCGAAGACGTCAACCGCGAGGAATCCGCCTCCGTCCCGGCCCCGATGCAGACGCTCGCCGACCCCACCGACACCGTTTCCTCCACTTCCGCCGACATTGACACCTCCAACCAGACTTCAGACCAAAGGAAAGACTAACCATGATTACCCAATTCACTCGCAACCCAATGCTTGTCCTTGCTGCCGCTGTTCTTTCCAGTTCCTTCGCGTTGTCCCAGCAGACTCCACCGGCCCCTGCGGCGACCGCTCCCGCACCTCCGACCGCACCCGTGGTGCGCCAACCGCCGGCAAATCCCGGCATGCGCCAGGGAATGCGTCCCGGTATGATGCAGCGGCCTATGGGTCCGGGTATGCAGGGTAACAACTTCCGCGGCAATATGGGCGGCGGCTTCCGCGGCAATATGCGTGGGGGCGGCGGCATGCGCGGCGGTGGGGGCGGCGGCATGGGTCCCGGCTCCCGTATAGCACCCGCCGGTATGTGGTGGAAGAACCCGATGGTCGTCCAGCGGCTCAGCCTGACGGCGGAGCAGACCAAGAAGATGGACGATATCTTCCAGCAGAGCCGCATCCAGCTCATCGACCTGAGGGCAGATGTTCAAAAGCAGGAAGTCATGCTTGAGCCGCTGCTCAGCGCGAACCCGCTCGACTCCGCGAAGACCATGGTCCAGATTGACAAGGTTGCGGACGCGCGCGCCAACCTGGAGAAGGCAGACGCCAAGATGCTGCTTGGCATTCGCGGCGTGCTGACGCCCGACCAGTGGACGAAACTCCACACTCGCGGCTCCGGCGGACCTGGCGCCGGCGCCCAACCTGGCCCGGGTGGTCCCGCGCCAGCCAGCACACCTGGCGGCCGCACCCGCGGCATGCGCCCCGGAGGCTCAGGCTCCAGCACCAACCTGGTCGATCCCATCGACGTTCCCTAAAACTCATCCGCATTTTGAGTTGCAAAGGGTACCCGCATCTGCCGGGTACCCTTTCTTTTGCTAGTGGCGAAGCTGGCTTCTCCACGCTTTCCACTTCTCTTTGAGCTGGGGAAGGATCGTCTCAAGGTTCTTGCGCGCGTTTTCTCGGCTCGTCATCGGCCACTCAAAGCTGACGCCCCAAACTCCCCACCTGCTTGCATCCGGAGCGAGGACTTCCTCGAAAGGGACTCCGCCGCCAACATTCCATACCAAGCCGCATCGGCTGTCATCCGGAGCCACCACAAACGCATCGCCCTCCATCCCGTCGTCGCTCGACCATTCGCCACCAAAGCCTGAGATCATTCCCAGCCTGAATCCGTCGATCTCAACATCTTCGAGGACAGGAAAACCGTGATAGACAGGTGCGCCCTCAGGGCGAGCAATGAAAGCGGGCAGGCTGGGATCAGCACTGCCCGCGGTCTCATCGATCTGAATCTGTCGACCTTTCGGCTCGTCAGCCAAAATTGCACCTACCGTTTACCCTTGACCGCCTCATGCGCCGCGGCAGCGCCATTCACTGGAATCGGCGGCGCTTCTATAGCGACGGCTACAGGAGCAATGCCCATCTTCTTGCGCAGCTCGGCGTCGACGCGCGCGAAGACGTCCTTGTTCTCCTTCAGGAAGCCACGCACGTTCTCGCGGCCCTGCCCGATGCGCTCGCCCTGGAAGCTGTACCAGGCGCCGCTCTTGTCCACGATGCCGTGAGTTACCGCCAAGTCCAGCGCATCGCCTTCGCGCGAGATCCCTTCGCCGTACAGAATGTCGAACTCGGCGTCGCGGAACGGCGCGGCCACCTTGTTCTTCACGATCTTTACCTTGGTGCGCGATCCGACCACGACGTCGCCCTCTTTGACTGCGCCGATGCGGCGAATGTCGATGCGCATGGACGAGTAGAACTTGAGCGCCTTGCCGCCGGTGGTGGTCTCCGGGTTGCCAAACATGACGCCGATCTTCTCGCGAATCTGGTTAATGAAGATGAGGGAGGTGCGCGACTTCGACACCGCGCCGGTCAACTTGCGCAGGGCCTGGCTCATCAGCCTGGCCTGCAGGCCCATCTGCGCCTCGCCCATCTCGCCGTCGAGCTCAGCCTTGGGGACCAGTGCGGCGACGGAGTCGACGACCAGCACGTCGATCGCGCCCGAACGCACCAGCGCCTCCACGATTTCCAGCGCCTGCTCGCCGTAGTCCGGCTGCGAGATCAGCAGATTGTCGATATCCACGCCGAGCTTCTTGGCGTACCCGGGATCGAGCGCGTGCTCCGCGTCCACGAACGCGGCCAGACCGCCGGCCTTCTGCGCCTCGGCGATGATCTGCAGCGTAATCGTGGTCTTGCCCGAGGACTCCGGTCCGAAGACCTCAATCACCCGGCCGCGCGGCACGCCGCCAACCCCCGTAGCCACGTCGAACGAGATCGACCCGGTCGAAATGACCGCGATCGGCACCACGGCTTCCTTTGACCCGAGCCGCATTACCGAGCCCTTGCCAAACTGTTTTTCAAGAGACGAAAGGGCTGCTTCTATTGCCTTGTTGCGATCATCGGCCACGTTATAGTTCTCCTCGGTGGTAAGGTCACTGAGGATTCTAGCACCAAAACGGGACAAGGCGAAGAAAAATCGAAATAGGCGAAATTCAGCGCTGCCCAGGACGCAGCCAGCTCTGCCGGAATGGTCTACCGGTCGACGGTTTCTGAAGGGGTGGAGCGAACGGTCTGGCCGGTCCAGGCCATCTGCGGCGTCTTGGTCTGGAAGTAGTCGCGGTCCCACAGGCCGCGGTAGAACTCGCCGGTCAGCTCGGCTGCTTTTGGTCCAAAGCTGGGCCGTCCGCCCTCGATGAAGATCACGGTCACGATCTTGCCCCGCGGGGTATCGGCGTAGGCGGCGAACCAGCCGTAGCGGGTGCCGTTGTTGGAGCAGGTGCCGGTCTTGCCGAGCACGGGAAACTCGTGGAACTCAGTGTGCAGCGAACGCGCGGTGCCGTAGTCGACCGCACCCTCCATGCCGTCCTGCATCTCCGGAATCAGCGGCGCGATGTCCAGCACCCGCTTCACCTTCGGCACAAAGTCCGCGACTTCCTCAGGAAACTGCGGATGCTGCAGATAGTAGAGTGTGCCGCCGTTCGCAATGGCGGAGACCAGGGCGCCAAGCTGCAGTGGCGTCATGGAGATGCCCTCGCCAAAGGAGCACATGCGGCCGACGCCGCCCTCCGAGGCCGGCAACTCGGTGTCGGGATAGACGCCAAGCTGCTCGCCATCGATGTTGTATCCCGCCAACTCACCCAGGCCAAACTGGTTGGCGTAGTGCTTCACCCGTTCGAAGCCCAGCATGCGGCCCAGCGTCTCAAAGTACGGGTTGATCGACTTCGCCAGCGCCGTGGTCAGGGTCATGGTGTAGTGGCCGCCCAGATTCACCGGCGTGTCCCTGGTAATCAGGCCCTCGTCCAGCGCTGCCAGGCTGACCGCGAGCTTGATGGTCGAGCAGGGTTCGGCACCGCTGGAAAGCGCCACCTTCTGGTTCACCATCGCGAGGATGCGCCCGTTCGACGGGTCGATCGCCAAGGCTGTGCCGTTCATATTGCCCAGCGCATCGACGGCGGCGGCGCGAACTACCGGGTCTTCTCCTCCGGTTACGTCGCCCTGGCTCAGATTGTCGGCAAAGGAGTTGCCTGTGAATCGCTCGTAGATATGCCGTACGCGGGTGCGGCCGACCGCCAGCACCGTGCGCGCGCCGTTGCGGGTCCTGTGGTAGACCGCGGAGGTGGTCCGCAAGGCGGTTGCCGCGGCATGCGTTGAAGTTCTGGTCGAGTGCAGGGTCGCGGAGTGCAACCTCGCCACGGTTGTCTTCGCGGCGGTCTTCGCTGCAACTGTCCTGGAGGCTGCGGATTTGGAAGCGCTGGTCTTATGGGTCGCGCTGGCGCTGGTTGTGTGCGCCTTCGCCGTGGAGGCGCTGCCGCCCGAGCTGGTCTGGGCAGCCGCCACGCGCGCACCGGGAATACAGACCAGGGCGGCGATGAGGCAGATAAGGGTTGCAGTGTTCCAACTAGCTTTCCGGGCCATGTACTGTGCTTCTCCGAGGGGTTTGTGTGGTGCTCTTGCCGTCGTTCGCTTCGTGCTGTGGTCCGTCTTTCCTTCTCTACCTATGTCTTTCGACACTGCCAGCGTCAAAAAGTTTGCATGATTGCCCGGTACGACCAACTCCGGACAAGCCTGTTAGCAGCATTCAACGCCAATCCCGACCGCCCGGCTATAGCCCGGAGGTGCTATACCACCTGGCTTCGAACCAGCGTCGAAGACTCAAGTGTCGATACAAAGCCGGCCTGCGCCTCCATGTCCAGAGCTACGCCCCACCGGTCAGGACCGCAGTTCCGGGCCCGATTCCTCTATTCTACGGGACGCTCGTCCAGCCCGATTGTGACGTACTGCACAAACTCCCGGCTTTGGTCCATGCCGGCAATGGAATCAACGGCTGCGGCGCAGAAACGCCGGAATATCCAGTTCATCCGTCTCCGGCTGCTCCGCCTGCGAACCGCTGGCTCCGGCAAACAGGCGGGTGGTACTCTCCTCGATCGGCGCAGGTGCACTCGCGGCCTGAACGGCAGCGGTCGCCGCGAAGATCTCGCTCTCACCCGCAGCCCGATTCCGTCCATGGGCGCTGTTGAAGAAATCGTCGTCGAAGATCGATGCCGCCACCGGAACCAGTTCAGGGTCGGAGTCACGCTCGGCGTCTCCCGGCCCAACCATGCCGTCGCCGTCGTCAGCCTGTCCCGCCTCAGTTTCGAACTCGGGTTCGGCACCGGCCTCCATCTCATCCTGGTCGTCCCAACTGACAGCGTCGTCGATCTCCTGCGGGCGCACCCAGATCCTGCTCGCATGCAGTGAGCCGTCTCGCCGCTCCTCAGCCTCAGGGGAGGGTGCCTTCGCCATGGGGACCGGCTGCGCCGCTTCAATTTGCCGCGACTCCCGCTCCTCGCTGGCGAAGCTGGGCATGGCACTGCCGCGCCCGCTCAAACTCCGGCCCCGTATCGGCACCTGGTAATCCGCACCCGGCATGGTCGACTCGGCTAGCATGCGCGCGCGCCGCTCCGGCATCTCCTGCTTGAAGCCGGTGGCGATGACAGTAATCTTCACTTCGTCGCCCACGCGCTCGTCCTGCACCGCGCCGAAGATGATGTTGCAGTCCTCGTGCGCTGCATTCTGAATAATCGTCGACGCCTCGTTTACCTCGGTCAGCTTCAGGTTGCTGGAACCGGTGATGTTGATGAGTATCCCGCGCGCGCCGTCGATCGCGCCCGCCTCCAGCAGCGGGCTCGCCATCGCCGCGAGCGCTGCATCCATGGCACGATTGCTGCCCTTGCCGGTCGCCGTCCCCATCACCGCGTAGCCCATGCCGGCCATCGTGGTCTTGACATCGGCGAAGTCGCGGTTGATCACGCCGGGGATGGTAATAATGTCCGAGATCCCCTGCACGCCCTGGCGCAGCACATCGTCGGCAATGCGGAAGCTCTCGAAGAATCCCGCGTCCTTGGCTACGGCCAGCAGCTTCTCATTCGGAATTACGATCAGCGTGTCGACCGATTCCAGCAGCTCCTGCATGCCGCGCTCGGCCTGCATCATGCGGCGCTTGCCTTCGAATGCAAACGGCCGGGTGACGACGGCGACGGTGAGCGCGCCCATCTCGCTGGCCAGGCTGGCAATCACCGGGGCCGCGCCGGTGCCGGTGCCGCCGCCCAGGCCGGCGGTGACGAACACCATGTCCGCGCCTTCCAGCGCCTCGATGATCTTGTCGGAATCTTCCAGTGCCGCCCGCCGCCCAATGTCGGGATTCGCGCCCGCACCCAGCCCGCTGGTCAGCTTGACGCCAAGCTGCAGCTTAATGGGCGCGTTCGACAACTGCAGCGCCTGCACGTCGGTGTTGGCGGAGATGAATTCGACGCCCTCCACGCCGGCGGCAATCATGCGGTTGACAGCGTTGTTTCCTCCGCCGCCCACGCCGATCACCTTGATGCACGCGCCCTTCGGCACGTCGTCCTGATAGCGAATGCGGAGATCGTCTGACTGCTCGGACATGGCTTCTGCTCCCTGAAGATGTTGGGCACCCCATGGATCGCGCTGCCCGCGCGACGGATGGGGTTGAACGCTCGAACACAAGTACGTCGAGCCGGTCCCGTGGAACCTAGTCTGACATCCCCCGCCGTACGTTGAAACCCACACGTCGCCGAATGAACCACACTTGGTACTTCTGTTTTTTGCGGACCCGCCAATTGCACACTTGTCGCTGCATTCCACCCCAGCGAGCGAACGAAGTGAGGGCCCGCAGCTCAAACCGAGTGCGGGCCCTCGCCGTTCGCAGAATTCCACCTTATACCTGGCGCGTCTCAAACATCAGAATCTGCACAGCACCCGGCTCCGGTGCAAATACTCCCACGTCCGCCACGGTAGCCTGCCCCTCCGGGCTCGCGAATGCCGCCTGAATCGCGGCCATGTCGTCGAAGTGGAGGATTGCAATGCGATGAATCCCCGAGTCACCAGCGGGCGACCCAACAGCTCCCTGGTTCACTTCGAGCTTCTTCAGGCCGGGCAGCTTCTTCGAAATCGGAATATGGGTTTCAAAGTAGTATTTGTCGAAGGCAGCCGCATCCTTCGGCGTCTTGTACAAAGCCATCAATCGTGCCATTGACCTTCTCCTCTTAACTGCTGAACAACTATCGACCATCAAGCTGCAATTGACAACCTGAGGTCGGGATGTAAACTCCCTCCGAACCGTCATTGGCCTTTAATAACGTCGCAGAATGAACTTCACAAAGAAGCACGGGCTCTACCAACTGATCGCGCTATGCTGCGTCGCGACGATCTACTTCTATCCGTTCCTATCCTCGTCGATAACGTGGATGCGGAATTCTCACTTCCGCTACGAGAACAGCAAGGAGATCAAGCTTCCGTTTCGATGGATCTCAGGCGATAGCATTGGACTTTCGTTGGTTAAGCCGGCAGCCGCAATCAATATCTTTCCGCATCTGGATACGTCCTTGAGCATTTCCGATCGTGGGCCTGGCTTCAGGGCAAGCGATGAAGGCCGCGCAAGGTCGTTTGACTTCCTCGGCATCGTTGATTCGATGGGTACGCCGGATGAACCGACCTATCCATTCACCTCAGAAGGCCTGCTGTGTTCGCGCGTTGATAACCAACCCACGAAACCTTCAGAGTATTGGCTCATCGTTTGTCTCTCGTCTGACTCTCGCTACCTTATCCAATACACGGGGAAAGGAGATGACATTCGAGAGGCGAGCGAGATTGTGAAGCAAGTGGTGCGCTGAACTCACGATTGCTTTGTGAAGACGACCACGCCATTTGCGGGGATGGTGACGGATGCGGACGCTGGGAGATTGTGCAATGGCGGGCCGTCGGCGTCCACGCCTCCTGAGTTGCCCGCAACCTGCGGGTTCACGCTGACTCCATTCGCGTTGCAACTGTCGTAGGCATCGCTGTTGAAGACTTCGACCCACGGGCCGGACGACGGGAACCCGACGCGGTAGTCCCACCACGTCGACTCGCTCAGTGTTGCTACGACGACCACATCCTGGCCCGCGCCTGGAACCCAGCGCTGGAAGGCGATCACGCGGTCCGCATCGTGGGTATAAAACACATTCAGCCCTTCGCCGCGCAGGCCCGGCTGCTCGCACCGCAGGCGCACTGCATCCTGGGTAAAGCGCAGATGGTCCACCATTGCCGGGTCCACGGCCTTGCCATCCGGGCCCGTTAGCAGCCCGCCCCACCAGATCAGGTCGTCCGTGTCCGTCGGGTCCGCGCCCCACTGCTTGTCTTCCAGAAACTCCTGGCCCATAAACAAGTGCGGGATTCCCGGCGCCGTCAGCAGCAGCGCCGTCGCCGCGCGTGACCGACTGCGTGCATACCAGCTACGGTGGTTGCTCCCGTCTGCCAGCGCGGGCACGCGCAGACCGGTCCCGACCTTCACAATGTCGTGGTTCTCCACGCACGGAATCACGCGCCACGACTGGGCAAAGCCGCCCGGCCACAGCGCCATCGCGATTCCCGTCATGTCTACCGCCGCGTCCGCACCTGCCGCAGCCGCGCCCACAGCGCCACGCACCGCGTTGCGCAGTGCATCATGCTGCACAGTGTCGAAGCCCATCCCGCCCTGCGCGGCCGGCGTCACCGCCTCGGTGGCCGGCTGGTTCAAGTATTCGCCCGGCCAGTACTCCGCATTCTGCAGAGCGCTCGGCTTTTGCGCCCGCACTGCATCTGTCAGCGCCCGTACAAAGTCCCATCCGCTGCCTTGGTTCATCGAGAGCAACATGCTGATTTCGTCGTACCGGCAGCCATCGCCGTGCATCTCGCCCAGGTAGAACGCCGCGTTGTTCCGGAGATACCCGCACACGTCCGCGTTCCACAGCGCAAACGACAGGCCGCCCACAAATCCCTGGTTGGTGAAGTAAAGGCTCTGGTTGTTGTCCCCGTTGTTCACCGCGCGGTCCCAAAAGTACAGGCTCTCATCGTCTCCATGCAGCAGCCCGCTGGGATCAATACTCTCGGGAACCATGTAGGTGTTACCCCATCCGCCTGCGTGGTTGTACACCAGGTCAAACGCCACGCTGATGCCGTACACATGCAGCAGGTCCACCATTACCTTCAGCTGGGCATAGACCGAAGTAACGTCGCACAGTTCCATCGGAGCGAAGCCCTTCACGCCCAGCAGCCGGTTGATGGTCGCCAAGTGCGCCGCCAGTTGCGCGGGGGTGTACACGCCATACTCGATCTCCGGCGAGAAGTAGTCCGACCCGTCGTAGCCCAACGACCCGTCCTCGCCCGTGCAGTTGTCCTCATTCCCCCACACCGGCAGCGGCTGCACCATATTCACGCCCAGCGCCACCAGGTACTCCAGCTTCTCAATCACATCCAGGAAGGTCGACACGCGCCCAGTTGCCTGCGACACAAATGTTCCAATATGCAGTTGGTAGCCCACCCTGTCGTTGAATGCGGCCGGCCGAAATCCGGCGTCATGCCACGGATACGCGCTCGGCGCGCGGATCACCGCCGGACACACCGGAAACGGCAATGCAGGATCGTTGGCCAGTTCGCGTGCATAGGGATCGCGCTTGTATCCGCTGGAACCTACTCCCACAACGTAGAACCGGTAGGTGTCGCCTTCACCTGCTTCGGCCAGAAACCCCGACCAATAGCCGTTGGCGTCCTTCGCCATCAGCAAAGCTGGGTCCTGTCCGGAGCGGTCGACTCCGCCAAACACGCCGTTCACGTAGACTGCCGTGGCGCGTGGGGCCCATGCGCGAAACGTCGCGCCACCGCCCGCGATTCCGATCTCCGCAACCAGGTTTGCTCCCATCGGCGTATTCGGCGTGCAGTTCGTCTGCGAGATCATCCCGGTCCCAACCTCTACCACCCATCTTCGCATTCGCGTGTTGCAAGCGCATTTTTCGGCTTCGCTGGGGCCATGCGGTGGTATGCTTCCGCCAACCTGAAAGTGGGCCCATGTTGACACGCAAGCGGTTTCAACTCCTGGTATCTGCATTCATCGCATCCATCCTCCTCACTTCCGCGGCCCAGACCACTCAAAAACCCTGCCCTGCGCCTCCGGCGATCCTGAGTCCCACCCAGCCCAACATCTTCTCCGATCAGCAGGAGCAGTGGCTTGGCGACGCCATGGCCGACATGCTGGAGAGCGACTACAAGCCGGTTCAGGACCCCGCGGAGAACGAGTATCTCGCACGAATTGCCAAGCGCCTGCTGGCCGCGCTGCCGCCAACCGGAATCCAGTTCCGGGCCATTCTGGTCGACTCATCTGAGGTCAACGGCTTCTCGCTTGCCGGTGGACGTGTGTACCTCACACGAAAGCTGGTTGCCAATGCCAACAGCGAAGATGAGGTTGCGACCGTAATCGCGCACGAGATGGGCCATATCCTATCGCACCAGTTCGCCATCGAGACCACCGCCGACCTCAAGCGCCTGCTCAACATCACCAGCGTCGGCGACAAGGCCGATATTTACGCCAAGTTCCAGCGCCTGATCGACGCTCGCATGAAGGATAAGCACCCCAGCCCGGGCGGCGATAGCGATGAAAAGCAGGATGAGGCGGACACGGTGGCCGTGTACGCCGCTGCCGCCGCAGGCTACCGGCCACAGGCCTACGCTGAATTCTGGGACCGCATGTTCTTTGTCGATGGCAAAGTCGGCGGCAAGCTCTCCGACTTCTTCGGCACCACCAAGCCCGAACAGAAACGCCTGCGCGCCATCCTGAAACTGATCAATGCCTTGCCTGCCGGTTGCGGCGCCACGCAGTCATCCGCCAGCCTCGATTTCGAGCATTGGCGCTCGCTGGTTATCGCCAACCAGTCAGCCAGCAGCGCTCTCGACTTCAAACCAATTGCGGAGGTGGAGCTGAACCCTCCGCTGCGCATGGACCTTGAGCAACTCCGCTTCAGCCGCGACGGCAACTTTCTTTTTGCTCAGGATGAAACCTCGATTTCGGTGCTCTCTCGCGACCCCTACAAGCAACTCTTCCGCTTCGACGCGGAAGACGCACTCCCCGCCGAGTTCAGCCCCGACTCCAAACGCATCGTCTTCCACACTCCCGGCCTGCACACCGAGGAATGGAGCATCGCTGACCAGAAGCTGGTGGCGTCCCACGAGCCCATCAGCCGCAACGACTGCATACAGTCGAAGTTCTCTCCGGACGGCCGCACGCTCTTCTGTATCTCTTTGCGCGACGACGATCCTGGAGTGTATCTGGATCTCACCATGCTGGACGCCGCTACGGGCAGTGTCGTCTTCCAGAAGAAAGGCTTTTTCGAGCCCAGCATTAGTTTCCTTTTCAGGCTTGCCCTTGGCGAACGGTCGACCATCCCCCTCGATCTGATGCCGGGCAGCTTCTCCGCGGACGGCAATACGCTGCTGATCGGCCCTGCGGATGCCAAGCTCGCGTTCGATCTGCGCACCCGTCAACCCATTCCCATCGGCAAAGACCTAAAGGGCACGGTCACCGGCGCGTACGCCTTTCTCGGTTCCGACAAAGTTGTCGGCGTGGCGGACTTTGCGAAGGACTCCGGCGTCTTCACCTTTCCTGAAGGCAAACGCGTGCAGGCTGCTCCCTTTGGCCTATCCGACCTGGAATCCGTCACCAATGGCAACTACGTGCTCAGCCACAACATCCAGGACTTCTCTATCGGTCTGGTCGATCTCACGGCCACCAAGTTCGTCGTCGCTTCGCGGGCACCCGCGATGGACGTGTGGGGCGATTGGTTGCTGAACGAAAACGTCGACGGGACTGTGGGGATGCACGACCTGAAAGACAAATCCATTGCGGACAGCAAAACCTCGCTTCCACTCAGCCCGCTCGGACCGTCCCTGCTGGCCTACGCCTCAGTCGACGGAAAATTCCTCGCCCTCTCTACGCGCACCCGCGGAGGCGTCTGGAATCTGACAACCGGGGGGCGAGTTCTGCTGGCTCGCCGCTTCAACTCCGCCGTGTTCGCCCCGGATGACACGCTGTATGTCGAGTTCCCGAAGTTTGGGAAAGAGGATCGCGCCATTCAGCACCTCTTCCTGAATCCCGCAAGCTCCTCGGCGGTCCCCTATAAAGAGGACGACTCGCTGTTCCTCGGCGCCGGCCTGCTGCAAGAGTGGAAACCCGGCGCGAAGAAATCGTCCGAGTTGATCGTTCACAATATTGCGGACGACGCAGTGCTCTGGCGGCATACCTTCAACGGCGGAGAGCCGGCGCACACCTATAACCTTCTGCCGGGGCAAACCATCCTCAGCTTCCCGCTGAAGACTGACTTTGCCAAAGACCGCCTGAAATCGATGCCGGCGCTGGCCAATCAAGCCGCTTCCATTAAGAACAAGGACGCTGGCCGCCTCATCCAGGTCCTGGACAACAGCAACGGCGATATACTCCACGAACTCGTCCTTGAGGTGCCCCTCACTTACGAGGGGGTGCGCGGTATTAACGTGGTTGGCGACAACCTGTATCTCTCGAGTGAAGACAATCGCACCATGGTCTATGCGCTCTCCACCGGCGCCCAACTCCGCCAGCTCTTTGGGTATGTCATCGCGCTGGACCCCTCCTCGTCCCGCATTTGCATGGTCAATCGCCGCGACGAGGCGGTTGTCTACGATCCCGAAGGACACCAGGTCGCCAGCTTCCACACCGGCAGCCCGCTGCGCTTTGCAATATTCCAGCACGACGGCGCCCATCTGCTGCTGCTTACCGCCGACCAGAAGGTCCGCACCATGGACATCCCAGCCGGCCCTGCCCATTGACCGCCGCGAGATCATCCAGCCTCCATTCTCAGAAAACTGTTTTGACTATCTTTGCACCGTGCTACTCTCCTCCTGACCTTCCATGCGCCGCCTCCGCAAGCCATCCCCTGACGGCGCTGCCGGCCATGCCGATTGCCAAACTCACTGTCGAGATTTCCATTCCGCACGCGCAGTCGCTAAAGGACCGCCGCCAGGTGGTGCGCTCGATCAAGGACAAGGTTCGCCACGGCTTCAATGTCTCGGTGGCGGAACTGGACGACGCAAATCTGTGGAACCGCGCCACTTTGGGGTTCGCTGCAATTTCGGGTTCGTCCGCCTACCTCACCGGCCAGATGCACGAGCTGGACGACGCGCTGCACCGCCTCGCCAACATCCTGGGCGCCGAGATCCTGGACTCCTGGGTGGAAGTGCTTGCGGAATGAGCGGGGACCCGCTGAAACCCGCGTCAAATCCGCGAATTTTGCTATCCTTGAGTGTTGCAAGAAAGCTGAGCCATGCCTGAACACCGAGCCCGAACGTATCATCGCAACCGCGTTGCCAGCACCTTTTCCGAAGAGATCGGCGCCATGCTCGAAGGTGAACTCTCCGACCCGCGTATTGCCCCCAGTTATGTCACCGACGTGGTGCTGGCGCCGGGCGGCAAGAGCGCGCGCGTCTTCGTCGCCGTCCACGGCGGCGAGGCGGATGAGGAATCCACGCTGGCCGCACTGATGGCCGCGCGCGGGTTTATCCGGTCGACGATTCGGGACCGCATGGGGGTGCGCCACGTGCCTGAACTCAGCTTCGCCATCGACCGCTCGGAGCGAATGACAGGCCGCATGGACGAGCTACTGGCGCGCACCCGCAAGCGAAACCGGAAGCGCGAAGAGGCCGCAGCGAGCGCCGCCGAACCGGGCACACCACAACCCGCGGAGCAACTGCCTTGAACGCCTAGCGGAAAACAGACCCGCCTGGTCGCCTGCGGACGTGCCGCAAGCAACAGGACTCTGGTAGCCTTGTCTGGCTCCCCAGTCTGGCTCATCCAGTCTTTGCACGATGGATCTATTGACTGACTTCCCACAACCCGCCGCGCCCGGCGCAGCGAAACAGCTTGCGGCAGTTGCCTGGCTGCGCGCCCAGATCCAGAGCCTCCGCGGCGAATCGCCATGGGAGTTCGTGGTGCTGCTGGTGATGATGGGCTTCCTGCTGTTCTATGGACTGATCCCGGTCTTCGGCGGCGACCAGGTGGGACTGGTTGGCGCCGACGAACCGCGCTACGCGCAGATCGCGCGCGAGATGCTGAACGCGCACTCCGAAGTGTGCCACGCGTACAAGGCCAGGATCTTCCCCAGCAGACCCACGCCGAAGGCCATTGAAAACTCGCTCCGCTGCCTGGACGGCGGAACCGTGACGCCGATCCTGTACGGACATCCTTGGCTGGAGAAGCCGGCGCTCTACTACTGGCGAGCGATGGGCTTCTTCAAGGAGTTCGGGGTATCGGACTGGGCCGCCCGACTGCCCTCGGCGACCGGCGCGGGCCTGCTGATCCTGATGGTCTTCCTGCATATGCGGCGATTCCGGCCGGGCGGCCAACTGGATGCTGCGCTGATTACCGCGTCCTGCGTCGCCATCATCGGATTCGCGCGCGGGGCCTCGACCGACATGCAGCTCGCGGCGCCGTTCTGCATCGGCATGCTGGGATGGTACGCGTGGTACGAGACGGGCAAGAAGTTCTGGCTCTTCGACCTATACTTCTTCGGAGCGGCCGCCACGCTGGCCAAAGGGCCGGTGGCTCCGTTCCTGGGGATCGGCATCATCCTGCTGTTTCTGGGGCTGCGGCGGGAGTGGTCGGCGCTGCGGCGCACAATCTGGCTTCCCGGCGTGCTGCTGTACCTGGTGATGGTGCTGCCGTGGTATATCGCTGTGCAACGGGAGAATCCGACCTTTCTCCAGCAGTTCATCGTTCAGCACAACCTGGAACGATTCGCAACCAACCTTTACGAACACCATCAGCCGTTCTGGTATTACTTTGCGGTGCTGCTGGTGGGCTTGATGCCGTGGACGGTGATCGCCATCCGGGCGCTGTTCGCGGCCATGAGCGATTCGATCGCCGAATGGAAGGTGCGCGTGAATCCGAAGCGCTATCTCGGACACTCGCGCGCGGGAGACGCCTTCCCCGAGTACCTGGTGCTGTGGGCGCTGTTTCCCATCGTCTTCTTCACCTTCTCCAAATCCAAGCTGCCGGGATACATTCTGCCTTCGATTCCGCCGCTCACCATTCTGACCGGCGATTACCTGAACCGTATTCGCCGGGTTGGGCTTCCTAAATGGCTGCTGTGGTCGCACGGCGCGGCCTGCGCGCTGGTGGCGTTCGTCATTACGCTGGCGCCGCAGCACATGCTGTACGACACGCTGGTGCCATCGGCGGGTTGGCTTATCTGCGCCAGCGCGGCGGCGCTGCTGGTGCTGTTCGCGGTGGTCAAGACGATCCGGATCGGAGGCATCGCGCACGTGCGCAACGCCACGCTGTTTCCAGTGCTGGCGGCGATGGTCTTCCTGCTCGGCTTCCACGGCAGAGACCTGGACCTGAACTACTCGGCCAGGCCGCTGGCGCGCGAGATGCAGCAGCAGGCCCCCGGCGTAAAGACGGTTGCAGTGGAAGATGTTCGGCGAGACCTGGTGTACGGCCTTGCCTTCTATCGCAACGAGGAGCCAGTCGATTACGGCAAGGACGGCGTTCCCGCAGACGAGCACTTGCTGGTGATCCCGACCAACCAGTCGGCGCAACTGGAAAGCTGGCTGGCCGGGCGCGTTTACGAACCGCTCTTTCTCTACGAATCGCAAGGCCTTGAGGTCTACAAGGTCTATCAAAAGCGGTAGGTCGCGGAACCTTTTCCGCTCGCCGAGGTGCGATAAAGCTCGACGCGTGCAGATTCGACAGGTATTTTGGATCGAAGTCGAAGTGTAGGTCGGGTGGTATGTCCAGTTTGCCGGTTGCCTCTCAAATCGAAGTTCTCGATCTACGGCACTTCTCCGCGCGCCAACTGCGGCCGCTGCTGGAGCGCGAGGCTGAACTGTGGCGGGAGCGCCTGCGCTGGGACTACCGAGGTTCCACCGAACTGCTGCTGCAGTATCTGGAATCGCGCATCCTGCATGGCTTCGTGGCGCTGGACCAGGGGCGCGTGTGCGGCTACACATTCTGCGTTTACGAAGGCCATAAGGCAGTGATCGGCGACGCCTTTGCCGCAGGCCACAGAACCATGAGCGACGCCGATGCCACGCGCGTGCTGCTGGTGCATGTGCTGGAAATGCTGCGCCACTCGCCGGCGGTCGACCGGGTGGAGTCGCAACTGCTGCTGTTCGACGCGGGCGAGTTTGCCGATGTGTTTGCCGGGCCGGAGTTCACCATCTACCCGCGCCTGTTTCTGGAGTGTGACATTCGGAGGCCAGCGAACCTCGCCGGTGGAGCCACTGACGCCGGGCAGGCGGGTTCGCATGGCATTCCGCCGGAACTGGTATTGACGCCGTGGACTCCGCAGGACTACCAGGCCGCGGGGGAGTTGATCTACGCGAGCTACGTCGGCCACACTGACGCACTGATCAACGACCAGTACCGCTCGCTGCACGGCTCGCTGCGGTTTCTTCACAACATCGTTCGGTTTCCCGGATGCGGTACCTTTGAAGCAGCCTTTTCGTGGATGCTGAGGGACCGGAAGAATGGCGCACTGGTGGGCATGGTGCTGTGTTCGCGGGTGGGCCCGCAGGTGGCACACATCACGCAACTGTGCGTCGCAAAGGCGTACCGCGGCCGCGGCCTGGGCCGGGCGCTGCTGCGGCAGAGCGCGGCAACATTGCGGAGCGAAGGGTTCGAAGCAATCACGCTTACAGTGACCGAAGTGAATGTTCCTGCGGTGAAGCTCTACGAGCGGTTTGGGTTCTCGCTGCGGCACCGCTTCGATGCGATGGCGATGGATACGAAACCCAGGCAGCGGTAAGAGGGTCCTGAAAGAGAAAGCGAATCACAGAGAGCACAGAGCAAGAAGAGAGAGCACAGAGAGAAATACCCTTTTCTTCAGCACGCTCCAGTACCCATCGGCCCGGGAGGATTAAGAATCGAGAGGTTCCAGCGCCGGGGTTCGCCTGCTCCAGCAGATGAGCCAGACCAGCAGGGAGAGTGCGCCGGCTCCCGCGGTGTCGAGCAGTACGTCGGCTGGCGTTCCGGAGCGGCCGGGAAGAAAGGTCTGGTGAAACTCATCGCAACTGGCGACGATGGCGGTGGAGAAGATGGCGAGGATGGTGGACTCGACGCGCCACGCGAGCAACGCCATTGGCCCGCGACTGCCGAGCGTATGCAGCCAGGCGCGCAGGAAGGTGAAACCCACGGTTCCGTAGCCGACGAAGTGTCCGGTTTTGCGCAGAGCGTGGTGGAAAAACTCCCAACTGCTGTCACGGATCGGGCCGAACCAGCGCTCAAAGAGCGGACGCAGGAACCTGCTGGTGTGCTCCGATGACATGGTGCCCGTGGACTCGCAGCAGATGACCGCAACGGCGATGACGACTGGAGTCCATGCATTAAACCACCAGCGCCAGTCTCGATCGGAGCGTGGCGAAGGTGGCAACGGCTTGTAGAAGAAGACAGGACGCATCATTCGGCGTGGTAGTTGGGAGCTTCGCGGGTGATGATGACGTCGTGGACGTGGGACTCACGCAGGCCGGCGTTGGAGATGCGGATGAAGCGGGCGTTGGTCTGCAACTCTTCGATGGTGGCGCAGCCGAGGTAACCCATGCCGGAGCGGAGGCCGCCAACGAGCTGGTAGACCATGGCTTCCAGCGGACCGCGGTGGGGGACGCGGCCTTCGATGCCTTCGGGGACGTACTTGGCGAGGCGGTTGGAGCCGTTGGACTCGCGGGCGGTGACTGAAGTGCGCTCGGTGCTGGCGGCCTCGGTCATGTCGTCGGTGGACTGGAAGTAGCGCTCGCCCGAACCCTGGGACATGGCGGAGAGCGAACCCATGCCGCGGTAGGCCTTGAAGCTGCGGCCCTGGTAGAGGATGGTCTCGCCGGGCGACTCGTCGACGCCGGCGAAAAGCGAGCCGATCATGACCACGCTGGCGCCGGAGGCGATGGCCTTGGTGAGGTCGCCGGAGTACTTGATGCCGCCGTCGGCGACGATGGGGATGTCATGTTTGGCGGCGGCGCGCGCGGCTTCGGAGATGGCGGTGATCTGCGGCATTCCGGCGCCGGTGACCATGCGCGTGGTGCAGATGCTTCCCGGTCCGATGCCGACCTTGACCGCGTCGGCGCCGGCATCGATCAGTGCCATGGCGCCGTCGTAGGTAGCAATGTTTCCGGCCATCAGGTCGACGTCGGGAAAGCGCTTCTTGACTTCGGCGACGGCCAGGAGGACGCGCGAGGAGTGGCCGTGAGCAGAGTCGATGGCGAGCGCGTCGACGCGCATGGCGATTAACTCAGCCGCACGCTCGAGGAAGTCGCCGGTGGCGCCGATGGCCCCCGCGACGCGCAGGCGGCCCTTCTCATCCTTGGAGGCGTTGGGGTATTTCAGTTTCTTCTGGATGTCTTTTACGGTGATGAGGCCCTTGAGCTCGTAGTCGTCGTTGACGACCAGGAGCTTTTCGACGCGGTGCTGGTGGAGGATGTCCTCGGCCTGCTCCAGGGTGGTGCCGACGGGGACGGTGATGAGGTTCTTCTTGGTCATCACGTCGTCGATGGGAATATCGGTGCGGGAGACGAAGCGGAGATCGCGGTTGGTGAGTATGCCGACCAGGCGGCCCTTGCGGGTGACGGGAACGCCGGAGATCTTGAAGCGGCGCATGAGCTCGAGCGCGTCGGAGATGGGCTGCTCAGGCGAGATCGTGACGGGGTCGACGATCATGCCCGACTCGGAGCGCTTGACCTTGTCGATCTCGCCAGCCTGCTGGGCAATGGTGAGGTTGCGGTGAATGACACCGATACCGCCCTGCTGGGCCATGGCGATGGCCAGGCGCGACTCGGTGACGGTGTCCATGGCGGCCGAGACCAGGGGCGTGGCGAGAGTGATGTTACGGGTGAGGCGGGTCTGGGTGTTGACCTGGGTGGGAACGACTTCGCTGTACGCAGGGACGAGCAGAACGTCGTCGAAGGTAAGGGCTTCCGGGATCGGGGTGGTGATCATTTGCGCTCGTTGTTCGTTGTTCGTTGTTCGTTGTACGTTGTTCGTTGGGGGCGGCATGGGCGGCGGTTTTGTTGATTGTAGCGCGGCGGGGCCGCGCAGGTTTGCGGTTTGCGGTTCGAGGTTCGAGGTTCGAGGTGTGGGGCGAGGATTGGGTGGGCGGGGTTAGTTTTCGGAGGGGTGGTCGACGTGGTCGACGATGAGGAAGCTGATGGGAGCGTGGGAGGATTTGAGTTCCAGGCCGAGCTGGGTCTTGAGGGCTTCGCGGAAGTTGGTGATGTTCTCGCCGGTGGCGTCATCCCCGGAGGGATCGTGCACCCAGGTAAGGGTGAAGTCGTAGAGTCCGGTGAGGCCGGTCTGATCGACGACGGGGCGGGGCGTCGCGGCGAGTCCGGTCATGGTGGGGACGGAGGTGGCGAAGAGGGAAAGGGGGACGGCGCGGCCACCGTAGTGCTGGCCGGGTGCCGAGGAGGGAACGTGCGCGATGACGCCGCAGGCGGGCGGCAAATCGCCGACGGACGATGAGGCGGTCGGAGTTGCGGCGGTGCAGGTGTCGGATGCGGGGTGGGGCCGGAGGTGGGGGCCGAGGATGCTGGGATGGACGAGGGCGAGGGCGAAGACGGGAGCGTCGGCGGTCTGGTAATGGACGGCGAGGTGGAAGCGGTCGGCGAGCAGGGCCTGCATCATGAGGCGCATCTGGTCGATGGAGGTGTCGGCTGGAGCGCGGGCTGAGATGTCGAAGAATTCGGGCGAGGCATCGAAGGAGCCGGTGACCCAGAAGGGCGCGCCGGATTTGGGTACACCGGAGAAGATGCTGAAGCGGAGGGCGAGTTCCTGGGTGCCCGAGAGTTTGTAAGCGAAGGAGATGTAGCGCCAGAGGGGCTGGTGGGTGGCGATGAGGTAGCCTCCGGCGGCGGTGCGGGCGTCGTCGGGGCTGATGGTGCCGTAGACGTTGCCGGTGTCCAGGGGGACGTTGGTGTGCTGCGGGGCGCCGGGCCTGGTGGGGCGGACGGAGGCGACGTCGAAGGTGGGGAGGGTTGGGGTGGGGGCGCTTTGGGCGAGGGCAGAGACGGCGGCGAGGAGGAGGATCGGGATAGGGTGGCGCGGACGCATCTTGCTATGTAGCGTACTACAAATTAGGGATTGGCACGGGAGTGACGGTTCGGATTTGAATTATGGGGGGAATGGGCGTATCTTAGGGCTAGCGAGTTTGTTCCGTCGTTAGGTAAGGAGCCGTGTGCGCACCGGCTATTCCGACCCCAGCCAGAAGTTGGCCGGGGAACCCGGGAAATGGCGGAAGAGATGAGTGGGCGAGAGCCCACTTTTTGTTGCTCTAAAGAAAGTTTGAGTTTTGCGGCGAGCGATGGACCAGCGGATTCCCCCTCCCGGCGCTGGAACGACAGGCGAGAACAGGCACCAGCAAGGGCAAGTGCGGGGATTCTTCGCTCCGCTCAGAGTGACAAGACGAAGACGTAAGAACGAACGACGGAGATTCTGACCCCTTCGGCAAGCTCAGGGTCAGAATGACGCCTCGGAAGAATAGCGGATAAGAACCATGGCAGTGGAGATGGACGAGATACGAAGGTTGGCGGAGCGGGTTGCCGCATCGCACCATCTGGAGGTTGTGGATGTGGAGTTTGGCGGCGGCGGGAAGAGCCGGGCGCTGCGGGTTTTTGTGGAGAAGGACGCCGAAGAACGGAAGCGGCTAGCGGAGCGGGTTGCGGCAGGCGAGGTAGACGACTTGCCGAAGAGCGTTCCGGTGGAGCTGCTTTCGGGCGTGACACATGAGGATTGCGCAGCGTTTGCGACGGACTTTGGCACGCTGCTGGATGTGGAAGATGTGGTTCCGGGAGCCGAGTACACGCTGGAGGTCTCGTCGCCGGGGCTGGAACGGAAGGTCTCACGGCCGGAGGAGTTTGAACGGTTTGCGGGAAGCCTGATTAAGGTGAAGACGTTTTCGCCGGTGAACAACAACCGGATGTGGACGGGGCGGCTGATGGGATTCGCGGATGGCGTGCTGCGAATCGACCTGGCTGCGGTGAAGCAGAAAGGGAAGGCCAAGAAGCAAGGGAACAGGGAACAGGGGTCAGGGAGCAGTGTTATCGAGATTGCGCTGAAAGATGTGGAGAAGGCGAATTTAGTGGCGGAGATTTGAGTTCGAGGTTCGAGGTTCGAGGTTCGAGGTTCGAGGTTCGAGGAATAGACGATTTTGCATTAGATGAAGGTGAGTGACGATGGCGAGTGTTCTGTATCAGTCGATTGAGACGTTGAGCAAAGATAAAGGCATCGAGCCCGAGGTAGTGGTGGGCGCGGTCGAGGACGCGATCGCGCTGGCGACGAGGAAGTACTACAAGACGCAGGAGAATATGCGCGCCGAGATGGACAAAGAGACGGGCGAGATTCGCGCGTATGTGTTCAAGACGGTGGTGGAAGGGCCGGAGCAGGTGGAGGACGAGATCAACCAGTTGACGCTGGAGCAGGCGCGCGAACTGGCACCCGAGGTGGAGGTAGGCGGCGAGCTGCGCTTCTACAAGGACACCAGCCCGCTGGGACGGATCGCGGCGCAAATGGCGAAGCAGGTGATCTTCCAGAAGGTCCGTGAGGCGGAACGGGACACCGTGTTTCTGGAGTACAACCACCGCGCAGGCGAGGTGCTGAATGCGACGGTGAAGCGGCTGGAGCCGATGGACGTGATCTTCGACCTGGGCAAGGCGGAGGCACGGATGCCGAAGCGCGAGCAATCGCGGCTGGAGCAGTTTGCGGTGGGCGAGCGGGTGCGGGTGGTGCTGCTGCGGGTGGATCGCGCGGCGAAAGGGCCCCAGGTGATTGTGAGCCGGGCGGCTCCGGGGCTGGTGCAGAACCTGTTCCAGAGCGAGGTCCCGGAGATTTACGACGGCACGGTGACGATCCGTGCGATTGCGCGCGAGGCGGGCGAGCGGACCAAGATTGCGGTGATGAGCCGCGACAAGGACGTGGACCCGGTAGGCGCGTGCGTAGGCATGAAGGGCATGCGCGTGCAATCGATCATTCGTGAGCTGCGGGGCGAGAAGATCGACATTATCGAGTTCTCGGAGGAGATTACGACGTTTGCGGAGAAGGCGCTGCAGCCGGCAAAGGTGAGCAAGGTATCGATTGTGGACCTGGCCGACAAGCAGATTGAAGTGATCGTGGACGACACCCAGCTTTCCCTGGCGATCGGGAAAAAAGGCCAGAATGTCCGGCTGGCGGCGAAGCTGCTGGGCTGGAAGATCGACATCAAGAGCGAGGAAGAGAAGCGCCAGGAAGTGGAGCAGCAGATGGCCGCGATGGGCGGTGGTGCGACCACGCCGATTGAACAGATTACCGCGCTGGGCGATGGGATTCTCGAGAAGCTGATTGCGGCGGGCGTGACCACGGTGGAAGCGCTGGCGGACATGACGCCGGAGCAACTGGAAGAGATTCCGGGCATCGGCGAGAAGACGCTGGAGAAGATTTCGGTGGCGGTGCGGCACTACTTCGGCCAGTACGAGGAGGGCGAAGAGCGGCCTGAACCGGCGGAAGTGAAGTCCGAGGAGCAGACGCCGGAGGAGATTCTGGCGGCGGAGGCGGGCGAGGTTGGCGCGGTTGCGGAGGCGAAGGACGTCTCGGCCGAAGAGATTGCCGAGGCGGAGGAGGCGGACTCTGAGAGCGATGCACTGAGCGACGCGGACGCACGGGAAGAGAAGATCGAGCTGGAGAACGACGCTGTGGATTCGCTGGTGAACGAGAGCCAGGAAGTGTCGGAGGAAGGCGTGGACGAGAATGAGAAGGAACGCGGCGAGTAGAAGCGCAGCGCACGCAAACGAAGCGCCTGGAGCGCAATCTGCGGTTTCGGAGATTGCAATTTCGGGGATAATAATGGGGTTGGAACAGATTCAACCTTCAATGAGGCTGATATGAACAGTTAAGGCCGCAGAGGAACTTACAAAGGGACGGATGAGCAAAGTTCGAATCAACGATCTGGCACGGGAGCTGGAAGTCAAGAGCAGGTCCATTCTGGACGCTCTGACGGCCGTTGGCGTGACCGAGCCAAAGACGCACTCAAGCTCAATTGAGGCCGATGAGGCCGAGAAGGTGCGCACCTATCTGAACAGCAAGAAGGCCGGCGGCACGGCGGCGGCGAAGCCGACCGTGGAAGCGAAGCCGGCATTCGACCTTTCGCACATCTCGAAGCCCGGCGACGCGATGCGACTGATCATGGAGCGGAAGCTGGCGCAGGAGCAGGCGCGCAGTTCGCCGCAACGTCCAGCAGCCGTGGCTGCCCGGCCGCCAGCGGCAAGTACAACGGTTGCCCCAGCCAAGCCGGCCGCACCGGTGAGCACTCCAGTTGCAGCAAGACCGGCTGTGGAAGCGGCGCCTCCGCGGCGGGTTGTGCCTCAGCCGAGACCCAGCGCCCCGATTGTGGCTCCGGCGCCAGCGCCGGCGATTGCGAGCAAGCCGCCCGTGGGACCCGTGATCGCGCGTCCGCCGGTAGTGGTTGCTCCCCCGGCAACGGCCCATGCGACTGCGGCAGCACACCCAGCGGCAGCACACCCAGCGGTGGCTCCTCCGGCGGCGGCAGTTCCTCCGGCTACGGCGAAGCATGTGGCGCATCCGGTGGCTCCAGTGGCGGCCGCGCCGGCAGCAGCGGAAGTTACAGCGGCCCCGATTGCGCCGCCCGAGGTTGCGGCGGTTGAAGCGGAAATTGTGAGTGTGGTGGAAGGGCTGGACGAAACGCTGGCGGTCGAAGATACCACTGCCAGCGCACCCGCTCCCGCAATGCGGAAGGTGGTGATGCCGCAGACGGGGCCAAGACCGATTTACCTGGCTCCGGCAGGTGCAGCGGGTGGAATTCAGCGGGGCAGACCGATCTTCGAGCGTCCGCGCCCGCAGGCCCCGGGAGCGCCGGGTTCGCGGCCTTCGTCGATGGCGCCGGGGGCACGGCGGCCGATGCATCCGACCCGGAGCTTTCCGACGGGAACGGGTGCACCGGGAAGTGCGCCGGGACGGCCAGGGTTTACGCCGGGAGCGCGCCCAGGGTTTGGGGCGCGTCCGGGTGGGTTGGGTGTGCCGCCTGGACCGGGCGAGTCGCCGACCGGAATGCGGCCGGCTGCGCGACCGGGACAACGGCGCGGAGGCCAGCGCTACGAAAAGGTGAAGGAAGGCCCGATGAAGGGCTTCCAGCCGCCGCCGCGGTATGGCGGGGCGATGATCTCGTCGGAGCCGCTGCCGATTACCAAGACGATCACGGTGACCGAAGGCATCAGCGTAAAGGACCTGGCGGAGAAGCTGGAGGTCCGCGGCAAGGACCTGATTGCGACGCTGCTGATGAAGGGCGTGTTCGTTACCGTGAACCAGTCGCTGGACAGCGAGACGGTGAAGGACGTGGCGCGGCAGTTCGGCGCGGACGCCACCGTGATCTCGGTGGAAGAGCAACTGGAGAACGAGGCGATCGAAGGCTTCCTGGAAGATACGACCGGGATGGCGGAGATTACGCGCTCGCCAGTAGTAACGGTGATGGGCCACGTCGATCACGGCAAGACCAGCCTGCTGGACGCGATCCGCTCGACGGACGTGGCGGGCGGCGAGGCCGGTGGAATCACGCAGCACATCGGCGCGTACAAGGTGAAGATCACCAAGCCGGATTCGCCGGCATTTGGGCGCGAGATCGTGTTCCTGGATACGCCGGGCCACGAGGCGTTTACGCGCATGCGCGCGCGCGGCGCGAAGATCACCGACATTGTGGTGATTGTGGTGGCGGCGGACGACGGCGTGATGCCGCAGACGCTGGAGGCGATCGACCACGCGAAGGCGGCGAACGTGCCGATGATCGTGGCGGTGAACAAGATCGACAAGCCGGAGGCGAATCCCGACCGGGTGAAACAGCAGTTGGCAGACCGCGGATTGCAGCCCGAGGCATGGGGCGGCAACACGGTTTTTGTGGATGTGTCGGCGAAGAAGCGGACCAACCTGGACCTGCTGGAGGAGATGATCTGCCTGGTAGCGGACATCGGCAACCTGAAGGCGACGCCGGAACGGCCGGCCGTGGGCACGGTGATCGAAGCGAAGCTGGACCGCGGACGCGGTACGGTGGCGTCGGTGCTGGTGCAGAACGGGACGCTGCGGACGGGCGATAGCTACATCGTGGGCAACACGTTCGGGAAGATCCGCGCGATGTTCAACGACCGTGGCCAGCCGATCGCGGAGGCCGGGCCGTCGACGCCGGTGGAGATCCTGGGCCTGGAAGGCATGCCGGACGCAGGCGACACGTTCCTGGTGATGGCGGACCGCGACAAGGCCAAGGGCATCGCGCAGTACCGCAAGATGAAGGAGCGCGAGGCGCAACTGGCGAAGAGTTCGAGAGCGTCGCTGGAAGGTCTGGCGGAACAGATCAAGCAGGCCGGCGTGAAGGACCTGAACCTGATTGTGAAGGGTGACGTGCAGGGATCGGTGGAGGTGATTGCCGAGGACCTGCAGCGGATGTCGACCGAGAAGGTTCGGGTGCGGGTGCTGCACTCGGGTGTGGGCGCGATTACGGAGTCGGACGTGCTGCTGGCGTCGGCGTCGAACGCGGTCATTATCGGGTTCAACGTGCGGCCTGATCGCAAGTCGCAGGAAGTGGCGGAGCGCGAGAACGTGGAGATCCGGCTGCACTCGATCATCTACGAACTGCGCGACGAGATTACGAAGGCGATGTACGGACTGCTGGAGCCGGTGTTCAAGGAGAACTACGCGGGCAAGGCAGAGGTGATCAACGTCTTCAAGATCACCAAGGTCGGGCAGATCGCCGGCTGCCGCGTGACCGATGGGGTGATTACCCGCACGGCGCAGGTGCGCGTGATGCGCGAGGGCGCCGAGGTATGGCGTGGCAAGATCGGATCGCTGAAACGCTTCAAGGACGATGTGTCCGAGGTGCGGCAGGGTGTGGAGTGCGGTATCGATCTCGCGGGCTTCAAGGATATCCGGGTGGGCGACGTGATTGAGTCGTTCACTACGGAGAAACTGGCCGACGAGCTGGGACAGACTACGCTGGCGGTGAAAAAGGCGGAGAAGGAAGCTGCTGCGGCTGCGGCAAGTGCTGCGGCAGAAGAGGCGGCGGAGACGGCGAGCGCGTAGCGAGGATCGAGGAGTCGGATGTGAGGAGAGGCCGGGAGTGATCCCGGCCTCTTCTGGTTTGAAGTTTCCGGTGATGCGACAAACGCCCATGTGCGCTTCGAACCATTGTGACAGTTGCGGAAGTGTCACAGCTTGGCCGATCCTCGAGGCGAGTGCGCGCTACCATTAGCGGCATGAACTTCGGAAAGGCTTTTCTACGCGCAGATAAACTCCTGCTTGTTGCCGCATTATGTTTTTCTTCTTGTGCGATAAGCGGATGTGTTGAGTCGTCCTTTCAATTAGCGAATGAGTCGAGAATGCCAAGATGGATCACTCTGCCGCCTGGGCTCACGCGCATAGACGTTTCAGTAACGATGAACTATTACATAAGCCCGGTAGGCCGTGATGCGAAATTCATACTGAAGGATAGTAAAGGGAAGAAGCTGGCAGTGATAACGGGCAAGGAGAAGGGTTTAAGTCCACTGGAACTAAGAAATCCCCCACAAGGATTTGATCCGGGTTATCCAGCCTACGAAGTTATCGTTGTAGGCGGCGTGACCGAAATAATAGAACATAGAAAAATGGAACCAATCTTCTATGTCAATGACGATCCTGCTGTCAGGAAAGCGGCTTTGGCGCGGCGAAAATGAAATAGCAAGGCAGGCTGCGTCGGATTGAAGACTCCAGAGAGCGGTTGCACTTTCGCTCTGCTCCCGATGACGGGACTTGGAGATAATCTCCACGTGATCGTCCAAGCCGGGTTGGTATGCTTGGAAGTAGATGTTTTCGACTTTCAAGATGGTGTTTGTGTATGTGACCCTGGGGACGGTGGCGGGGGTGATCGGGCTTCCCTACTCGGTGGTAGCGGGGAATGTGGAGCTGCTGTACCGGTTGGTGGTGCGGAAGATTGTGCCGTGGGGAGTGCGGGCGGCGGGGATTCGCGTCGAGGTGACGGGGCAGGAGAACGTACCCGCGGGGGTGAGCTGCATCTTCCTTTCGAACCATGTGTCGAACCTGGATCCGCCGGTGCTGTTTCCGGTGCTACCGGGGCAATGCTCGGCGCTGCTGAAGAAGGAGCTGATGCGGATTCCGCTGCTGGGGACGGCGATGCGGATGGCGAAGTTTGTGCCTGTGGAACGCGGCAACGTGCGCGAGGCGGCGCAGGCGAGCGTGGCGGCGGCGGCGACGGCGCTGAAGTCGGGGTTGCACATGCTGGTCTTCGCCGAGGGGACGCGGTCGAAGGACGGGCGGCTGGCGAGGTTCAAGAGCGGACCGTTCTACCTGGCGATGGAGACGGGCGCGCCGATTGTGCCGATCGTGATCTCGGGGACGCAGACGATGATGCGGAAACATAGCGCGGCGATTCGGCCGGGAGTAGCGAAGGTGGAGTTTCTGGCGGCGATTTATCCGGGGCAGTTTGAGAACCGTGAGGAGTTGATGAGGGCTGTGCGGGCGGAGATGGTGGAGGCGCTGCCGGAGGAGATGCGGCCGATCTAGTTGCAGGTTGCAGGTTGTCAGTTCCCAGTTCTCAGGTGAAACAGATACGGGGGTTCTTCGCTCCGCTCAGAATAACAAGCTAGCTCTTGGTTGTGCAGGCTACTTACTTGACGATGGCGTTGAAGCCGTCGGCGAGGACGCGCTGTTGCATGGCTACGGCGTCCTTGCGGTCGGTGAAGGGGCCGATCTGGACGTGGAGGAGCTTGTCCTGGGGCTCGTGGCGGACGGCGACGGTGTAGCCCTTTTTCTGGAGCGATGAGGTAAGGATGTCGGCGACGTCCTGGCTGGAGACGGCGGCAACCTGGACGATGAAAGAAGTTGGAGATTGGGGGTTGGAGGTTGCAGGTTGGGGTGCAGGTGCCGCGGGTTTGTCGCCGACAACCATGCCGTCGGCGGGGGCGACGGCGTTCTTCGGGTCGGAGGGCGGGTTGAGGGGGACGGTCGCGGTCTGGACGGGAGCGAGCGGTGCGGTGGTGTTCGTGGCCGGCGGCGCGACCGGGACCGCGGGCTGGCCAGACATTCCGGCGGAAGGTTTGGAGGCTGAGCCGAGGCTGGGGGCTAGCGTGTTGTCTGTGAGTTCAGCAGGAGGCTCGGCTGACCGGCGGCCCAGCGTGTAGCCCAGGCCGAAGACGGCGGCGAGGGCCAGGGCGAGGGCGAAGAAGATGCCGAGGATGGTGGGCATGCCGAGCGAGATCTCGCGTTCGGCAGGGTCGGGACCGGCGCGGCGGCCGGTATAGCCGTCGCGCAGATCGTCGTCGTAGGAACGGTTTCCGGTCATTCAGTGTGCTCCGCGGGAGGCGCGGCGGGCGCGGCAGAGGGAGCGATGACGCCGGCGGTCTTGTTGAAGAGGTTGATGAGTTCCATGGGCAGCGGGAAGACGATGGTGGTGTTCTTCTCGACGCCGATCTCGGTAAGGGTTTGCAGGTAGCGAAGCTGGAGGGTCATGGGCTGAGTGGCCATGAGCGCGGCGGCGTCAACCAGCTTGGCGGCGGCGTTGAATTCGCCTTCGGCGTGGATGATCTTGGCGCGGCGCTCGCGCTCGGCCTCGGCCTGCTTGGCCATGGCGCGGAGCATGTTCTCGGGCATGTCGACCTGCTTGACTTCGACGGCGACGACCTTGAGGCCATAGGGCGAGGTGTGGCCGTCGATGATGGTCTGGATGCGCTGGTTGAGCTGGTCGCGGTGGGAAAGGACCTGGTCGAGGTCGACCTCGCCGAGGACGGAGCGGAGGGTGGTCTGGGCGAACTGCGAGGTCTGGTAGATGTAGTTGGAAACCTCGATGACGGCCTTGACGGGGTCGACCACGCGGAGGGTGATGACGGCGTTGACCTTTAGGGTGACGTTGTCGCGGGTGATGATGTCCTGCGAGGGGACTTCCATGGCCTCCTGACGGAGGGAGACGCGCACGATGGTGTCGATGGGGCGGAAGACCAGGATGATGCCGGGACCGGAGGCGTCGTGGCGGACGCGGCCCAGACGGAAGACGACGGCGCGCTCGTACTCCTTGAGGATCTTGATGGAGTTGAGGATGTAGAGGAGGATGATGGCGACGGCGATGAGGATGGTCATGGAAGACGACATAAGGGGTTCGAACTTTCCGGCTGGGGCGAGTTCAGCAGCCGCTGTGATTGTAAATGGAGCGGGGATGCGAGGGTATAAAGCCGACCAGAAATGAACACGGATTATCACCGATTCGAGATGTGGCGTCGTTGTTCGCGGTAGTATGGCCGGAGCCGGAAAAGGCGTCCAAGCGGCGAGGAAAGAGGAGTGGGCATGGATCTGGGGTTGACGGGGAAGCTGGTGGTGGTGACGGGCGGCGGGGCGGGGATTGGCGGGGGGATCTCGCGGGCGTGCCTGGTGGAGGGGGCACGGGTAGTGGTGTTGGGCAGGCACTCCAGGAACGTCGATGAGTTTATGGCGGAGATGGGGGCGGCTGGGGCAGCGTGCAAGTTTGTGGAGGCGCATCTGGAAGATACGGCGCGGTGCAAGGAGGCGATTCGAGAGATTGAGGGGAAATTCGGCGACATCTATGGGCTGGTGAACAATGCGGGGGTGAACGACGGCGTGGGGCTCCAGTCGGGGAGCGTGGAGAAGTTTCTAGAGAGTTTGCAGAAGAACCTGGTGCACTACTACGCGCTGGCGCACTATGCGCTGGGATCGCTGAAGCGGACGCGCGGGGCGATTGTGAACATCAGCTCGAAGGTGGCGCTGACCGGCCAGGGGAATACGTCGGGCTACGCGGCCAGCAAGGGGGCGCAACTGGCGCTGACGCGGGAGTGGGCGGCGGAACTGCTGGCAGATGGGGTGCGGGTGAATGCGGTGCTGCCGGCGGAGGTGATGACTCCGCTATATGAGCGCTGGCTGAAGACGCTGGGCGATCCGGAGGCGAAGCTGAGGGAGATTACCAGCAAGATTCCGCTGGGACACAGGATGACGACGCAGGCGGAGATTGCGGCGGCGGTGGTGTTCCTGCTGTCGCCGACCCAGTCCGGGCACACGACCGGGCAGCACATTATTGTGGATGGCGGGTATGTGCATTTGGACCGGGCGCTGACTTAAGGCAGGGATCAGGGAACAGGGAACAGGGGACAGCAGGCGAGAAGCAGCCTCGGGACGCCGTCATCAAGCCTGATCCCTGTTCCCTGTTCCCTGATCCCTGCTCCCTGCCCTTTAGAAGCGGACGAAGAAGCCGATGGTGGGTTCGGAGGTGCGGGTGCGGCGGGTGATGGTGAGGTAGTTCTGGAGGTAGTCGGGCGCGAGGTAGATGAGCTGGCGGAAGCCGAGGCGCATGCCGAAAGGACTGCTGCCGAAGTTGTCTTCGAGACCGGCCTGGTAGTAGTAGGCGGCGCGATATTGGAAGGGCAGGCCCTGGCCGCCGCCGGGGGTGGGGTGGAACTTGATGGTGCCGCCGCCGGCGCCGAGGAAGGGAGTTATGCCGAGGGGGTGGTACTTGAGGTGGGCGACGTAGCCGAAGGTAACCTCATGGGCGCCGGTCTGGGCTCCGCCGGTGAGGATGGTCTGGCTGGGCGGAGGGACGAAGGTGTAGTCCTGGGTGTAGCGGAGGTTGCTGAAGTTGAACTCGAAGCCGACCCAGGGCTTGGCGGTGTAGCGGACGGTGGCGAGCTCGCCGACGGTGGAGCTGGGCTTGATAGTGAGCAGGGTGTGGGAGGTGTTGTAGTCGCGCTGCTCAATGCCGGAGACCGAGGTGCTGATCTCGCCGATGGCGGTGACGGCGAGGTCGACCTTGTTGAGCTGCTTTTCAAGAGCGGTAGGCGGGGCGGTTTCCTGTCCGATTGCCTGGGATGCGGGTAAGCCGAGGAGGCACAACAGAAAAGCCGGGAGGAGCAGGGTGGTTCGAGCAAAAACAGATCGGCGAAACGAAATCGGCATGAAGAACGGACTCCCTTGCGGCGCGAAATTGCGCTTCTGTAAGTCTACCCTGTGCGGGGCTGATTGGCTGGCGGCCAAGAGGCTTAACACCCGTTTAGTTCTCAGTTCTCAGTTCTCAGTTCTCAGTTCTCAGTTCTCAGTTCTCAGTTGAGAGACGGCTGAACGGTCGGCTTTGGTGCTGCGCTAAGAATGACAAGCCTTTAGAAGTGGCGGAGGGTCCCGGTGGGGCGGGGACGGACCGTGGGGATGGTTTCGTCGAAGGCAGATTCGGATTCGGGCTCGCGGGGGGGGTGGTCGCCGGTCTTCTCGAGGGAGCGGCTGACGAGGTCGCGGCTTCCGAGGCCGATGGCGAGTGCGAGGGTGAGGACGATGCCGCCGAAGAGGATTCCAAAGGCGAGTTCGACGACCACGCCGCCGATTTCGAGGTGGTCGAGGACCATGGCGGCGGTGAGCACGAGGACCAGCCACTTGATGCCGAGCGAGAGGAAGCGGGCGTGCTGGAGTTGCAGGTTTACGGCGCCGATGAGCACGGAGCGGGCGAGGAAGCGGGCGATGACGGTCCCGGCGAGCAGGATGAGGACGGCGCCGACGGCATGGGTGAGGTAAGGGATCAGGATAGGAGCAAGCTGCGCGTTGCCGGCGTAGGAGGCGTCGAAGGCGGAGATACCGATGATGCAGCCGAGGACGACGCAGGCCCAGAAGACGGTGCGGGTGACCAGGGCGGTGGGCGAGTGGTCGGGCGACCAGTCGGAGACGTTGGCGGACTGGCTGCGGGCGAAGCGCTCGTCGAACTTGGCGGCGGTGAGAATGCGGCGGAGGATGAGGGCGAGCAGCGCGCCGACCAGGGTGAGAACGGTCACGGCAACCAGCAGAGCGAGCAGGCCGGGGAGGAAGCTGACCAGTTTGACCAGCACGCGGTGCATGGAATCACGGAGTGCGGATGCGATTTGTTGACCCATGAAGAACTCCTGGGGTTCGAGGTACTAGGTTCGAGGTGCGAGGTTCAAGGAACAAGCAGCTGCGAAATGCGGGGATTCTTCACTGCGTTCAGAATGACAATCCTCCAAATTACGGGTTGAAGCGGTCGGGCCAGCGCCAGCGGGAGACGAGGTAGGGCTTGTCGGCCTCAAATGCAGCGGCGAGAGCTTCGACGTGGATCTCGGGTGCAACGGAATCGGCGGCGGCGCCGCTGGTCAGCAATAGATGAGATGCAGCCCAGGCGAGATAGAGCGGGGTGAGCGCGCCGAGCAGGTGGCCGCGGTTGAGGGTACGGAGGCGGTAGGCGAGGACAAAATCATAGATAATGCGGACCCAGAGGGCGTCCGGCATACGGAAGGCGGCGGGCGGCAGGAGTGAGAGTTTCTTGAGGCCGAGCAGCGAGTTGGGCGGCAGGACGAGCGACCAAATCTCCTGCAGGTTGGTGTAGGCGAGGTGGAAGGAGTCCAGCATGGACTGGATATCGGGGGGTTCGGGGGTCTCGGTTGGGTTGGTTTGGCGAGGCGCGGGCTGCG
>Ga0181526_10000265_pt1 | contig 57920 bp, 59 predicted proteins | sample PEATcosm2014_Bin_35_FD_119750 | JGI IMG/M metagenome (GOLD analysis project Ga0181526, IMG submission 119750) | Peatland microbial communities from MTU Mesocosm Facility, Houghton, MI, USA - PEATcosm2014_Bin06_30_metaG | ecosystem: Environmental > Terrestrial > Soil > Wetlands > Peat | place... | reverse complement strand
ACGGCGGAGGGCAGCTATTGGCACGCTATCGTGCACCGGCAGGAACCGGATGCCGGCAACGCGGCGTATTGGTTCCGGCAGGTGGGGGCGCATCCGATCTTTCCGGCGCTGGCACGCGCGGCGGGCCGGGAGGGCGGTTGGGATCCGTTCGCGTTTATCGAGATGTGCGAACAGGCGCGGCGGCAGCCGGGATCGGAGATGGAGACTCGTGCGCGGGAGATACAGCGCATCGAATGGCAACTCCTTTTCGATTACTGTGCGCGGCCGGAGTAGCATAAATTAGATATGGCGAGCTGAAGCTCGCCACGGCACGCTTAAGCGTGCGCCACGTCCATGGGAAAATACGTTCTTATTTTGGTTATGGCCTGCGCGGCGGCCCTCGCCGGTGCGCCTGTGGACCGGAAGGACGTGGAGTACGCGCGCCCGGGCGGGAGGCGGGTACTGCTCGATCTTCACGTTCCGGATGGGCCGGGGCCGTTTCCCGCCGCCATTCTGGTGCACGGCGGCGGGTTTGACGAAGGGAGCAAGAGCACGAATGTCCGGCCGCTGTTCGAGCCGCTGACCGATGCCGGATACGCATGGTTTAGCATCGATTACCGGCTGGCGCCGGAGTTCGAGTTTCCGCAGGCGATCGAGGATGTGTGGAGCGCCATCCGATGGGTGAAGGCCAACGCCGCGGCTTATCGCTTGGATGTATCGAAGATCGCCCTCATCGGCGAGTCGGCGGGCGGGTTTCTCGTGAACTACGCCGGGACGCACGAAACGCCATCCACGGCAGTCGCCGCGGTGGTGGATATTTACGGGCCGGCGGACTACGGAAAACTGGCCGAACTGCGGCGCGACCATCCCGAACGCTTCAACATGACGACGATCAACCGGCACGCGGCCAACGGCGGTGGCATTCGTTTCTTCGGCGCGGAGAAGCTCGACCAGGCGGGCCTGGCGAAGCTGCACGAAATCTCACCCATCGCCGCAGTCCACAGGGGAATGCCGCCGTTCTTGTGCATACATGGGACCAAGGACGATCAGGTGGCGTATGAGCAGTCCACGGAGATGTGCGCGGCGATGCATAAGGCGGGAGCGAGTTGCGAACTGATCACCATCGAAGGCGGCGGGCACGGGATGGCAGGCTGGCGCGCGCCGGAAATGCAGCATTGGAAGGCGGAGATGGTCGCCTGGCTGAACAAGACGCTGCATGTGAAATAGGGACGTGTCAGGAAAGGACATTACGAAAACTCCGCGAGCTGAAAGCGTCGGCGGCACGATGGAGCGTGGGCCACTCGCTGAAGATCATCTTCGCCGAGTGCGGCGCATTTGTGCCGCTATGCCTGAGGCTACGGAGAAACTCTCGCACGGCGAACCGACTTTCTTCGTCCGCAAGAAAGTCTTCGCCATGTTTGCGAACAACCACCACAACGACGGGCACATCGCGGTGTGGGTACCCGCTCCGCCAGGGCTTCAAGCGATGTTGATCAAGACCTCCCCAGAAATATACTTCAGGCCGCCTTACGTTGGCGTGCGTGGCTGGGTCGGGATCGAGCTTGGTTGTATTGGCGACGCAGAGCTAGCCTCTCTTATTCGCGACGCCTGGCGGTTGGTGGCGCCGAAAAGATTGAAGTGCGGAATAACGGCATTATCTCCTTCGTTTTGAGCGAGCAAAGGAGACTGATCTTCTGCACAGCCCCCTTTAGCGGTCGGTCGCCTTGTGTCGGAAGTTGGCGCGATCTGCGCTGACTACCCAGGACCGCGTGTTCCGCTGAAGTGCGAACGGATGTAGGTTGATGAATGCTGGAGCCTCTGCTAAAGCGAAGCAGAAGAACGTCACGCCCGATATCGCCGCGAAGGTTCCGGGCGCGGCCGTGGCCGTGGGCCGCGCTTGATGCCGATACCAAGCTGGTCGCTTGCTGGCCGAGCGGCGAGCGTGATCCTGCCAGCGCGTTGTTAAGCAACCAGGTCCCAATGGGGACCATCAGTACAACATCGAAGAGGTGAAGAATTCGGCCCGGAAGTCCGTGGGGTTCGCACCTTCACAGCAGGGTGCGTTCTGCACGACGAAATACAGATTTGCATTCGCACCGGCGGTCACTGGAAGCTTGTTCTCAAAACTGAACGGCGTCCACACGTCAAATTGGTTCCCAATGTTATTCACGGGAAAGTCCTGGCCGTCTACCAGGGTACACTTTGTGCTGCCTGCCGGACTCTCGAGGTAGATCAGAAATGTTACATTGTCGGAGGAGAGTTGACCGGCGATAAACAACTTTCTGGGTACCGCGCCATTGGGCAATGTTGCCGGCACAGGGAAACTCGTCGCATAAACATACCAGCCCGCCGGCCCGTTAATCTCTCCGTCAGGGGGCATGATCCATTCCGACGGCGCGCTGGCGCTGTTCTGAAGCCACTCGCCTGAGGGAGTATCTACCCAGGCCGGCACAAATGCCTTCACCAGGCAGGCGTCCGGAAAGCCGGTAAATGGAGTCGGATACGGATACCCTAGCCGCCAGTTGCCATCCCGGTTGGGTCCGCCGCCTGTTGGGTTGGGAGGCACCAGCACGCCTGTACATCCGGCGGCCGTCTTAATGGTTTGGCCTGTGTTACAAAGACCATTGATCTGCGCGCTGCCTATGCTTGCGGCGAACACCAGGGTTGCGAGCGCTTGAAGTGTGGTTCGACCAGGTAACATCGTGCGAAACATGCTCATCCTCCTGGCGACAGATCGTAACACAACCTGAAAGCCAACCGCGCTCCGCGTATCAGATGAGCAGTACCAGTATGCGGCAGGAAGGGGTGCCGTAGCTTTGTTCGAGCGGAAGGGGAGAGCGCTAGCGATATCAGTGAAGATGTCAGCAGTGCGCGATCAGGCAGCGCCATCCTGCTGGCGCTGAGTTTGCGGGGAGGCAAAGCGGCGTTGACGATAGCGGTGCTACCGCGCGCGGAAAACGAACGTGTGGCTCACCGCGAAATTCGCGAGCGAAAGCGCCGCGATGCTGGCGCCATTGGCTACCAGATAGTTCACGTGCAAAGCGCCGGTGAGCAGCCGCATCAGCGCCACATTTCCACCCAGCGAGATAGCGCCGTTCGACAAATTGAACCGGATCAGCCGCCCCACTACTTGCGCGCGGGAGACGGTGGACCGATCCTTCCAGGTGAAGCGCTGGTGCCAGAAGAAGTTGTGCAGCACGGCGAGCTCTACCGCCAGCGCCGTTGCCGGCAGATACTTCATCCGGAATCCGCTAACCAGGATCGCCAGTGCCGCGAGTTGCACCACCACACCCATGGCGCCAACGGCATTGAACTTCAGCCAGCGCAGCCCCAGGCTCCGCCAGCCGCGGCGATCGGTCATGACGGCGGCAGACGTTCGGCTTTGTACAGCGCGGCGGTATTGTGGATGCTGGAAACGATCAGCATGAGGAACATCCCGGCAATGCCGACGATGGCGCCGATATCGAAGAGTAGAAAGCGATATCCGAAGAGAGATGCCACCGGCCGGTAGAGCAGTGCGATATTGCCGGCCACCAACAGCAGGCGCAGCTCCGTGGGGCTGAACTTCCAGTACGAGAGTTGAAACGTGCCGAGCGCGTAGGTGGCCAGATACGTCTGGATCGACAACATGAAATACACGATGAGCAGGCCCGCCGCCACCAACGGGCTCATGTATCCCGAGATCCCTATGCCGGCCACCAGGAAAAAGGTCCCGAAGGCGTCGGTGATGTGGTCCACATAGAATCCGTAGCGCGGACGCTGGCGGTTGCGCACGCGGGCCAGCGTGCCATCCAGGCTATCGCCCAGCCAGTTGACCGCCAGCCAGAGGATGACTATCAGCAGCATGTACTTGTTCGTGCGGGCAAGGGCGTAACACAGGCCGGCGAAGAACATGGAGATAAAGCCGAGCATCGTGAGATGGTCGGAGTCGATCCAGCGCGGGGTGGCGTGCGCCATGCGGATCAGAAGCTTCTTCTCGATGGGCGCCAGTAGGCTTACTTGCTCCCGTCCCGCTTCGCGGAACTGAGTCGCGCTGTCCGGCATACCCATAGCTTATCAGCGAAGGACACGAGGCCTTATCTGTTATAGTTGCCGGATGCGCCCATTCAAGACTTTGCTTCTCCTCGGAGTTGCCGCCGCCACCGTCCACGCTCAAGGGTCGACCTGGACTGCCGCACCTGCGCCCCTCGGGGCCGTTCTCTCCGAGGCTGATGCGCGCATCGGGATCGCGGCTGCCGCCGCGTCTTCGCCGGCTCTGATGTGCGACGCCGAAAGCACAGTGGTGCCGACCATGCGCGCGGAAGGACTAGCGGAGCCGGTGGGCGATATCTTCGTAGTCTGCACGGGAGGAACACCGGGCCCTTCCACGCCGATACAGGTTACGATCACTCTCAACACCAATCTAACGGGCCGGACCTTAGGGGCCGCGTCCGTGGTGTCCGAAGCGTTGTTGCTGATTGATGAGCCTCTGCCCGATCAGGTCAACATGAGCAACGGTTTCCCGTACAAGGGCCAAGTGCTTGGAAAACCCGGCATTGCGGCGGGCTCGGATGGCTCCGGTAACGCCTATCTGGCCGAGCAGTCTTCCGCGACATCAGTTACCTGGGCCGGTATACCATTCGTGAATCCTGGCGCCTCCGGAACCCGTACGCTTCGCATCACCAACCTGCGGGCCAATGCGACGACTGTGCCAATAGGTCCGGGGGGCATTGGCGAAGCTGTGGTCACCATCTCCGCCACTATCCCGGTTACCGATCCGAATCCCATCGTCGGATTAGCCGAACAGGGCCTGACTTTTTCAACGGCATTCTCCTCGCCTTCCACCGTGAGCTTGACCTTCCAGGAGACCTTCGCTACGGGCTTTCGACAGCGCATCACCAATAATGCGCAAGCCCAACCATTCTCGATGTCTCGCCAGGACGTACCGGGGGTTGTGTACAACACGGAAAGTCAGTTCACGCCCTGCTTCTATTACGGCAACTGCGACTCCCCGCCGGGTTCCCCGATAGGCCTCGCTAATAACGGAACGCTCCTGATGACGCAGCTAGCCGGCCTGGGAGCCAGCGCTCGATTCCTCAGCGTTCCCAATCAGGTCACCGATACTTTGACTGGCGCGGAGGCGTACCTGATCACCGGCGGCAAGCCGGTAATGACCACGGGCAACACCTCTTTGCCCGTTACCAGCGGAACTATTGAAGTGCTGTATGAAATTACGGCTGACAATCCCCTCGCAATTGATGTTCTGAGCATCTCCGCCACGCTTCTGGACGTCTCCGGCGCCGCGCTGGCATTTCCCTCGCAAGCCGTTTTTGCCGGGCATCTGGCTCCCTTAAGCAATGCTGGAACGGCCAGCCCGAGCGCGCCGGAGCCGCGCTTCGCGCCGTAAGCCGAAGCAGGCGAGGGCGCCCGGGCTGAATCCTTCGGCAGCGGGCGCGCCAGGATGGGGAGACGCGCGTCCAGCGGATGCGTTGTACGGCGACCAGGCCGTTCGCGCTTTGGTGAGCTTGGCCGCCAGCGAATTTTACCGCGCCGTTCGTCCGCGCCATCGGCTGGATCAAGAGCCGTTCCCGTGGGGCAGCGTCGTCCTCCAGGCTGTCGCCCAGCCAGTCCACAGCCAACCAGCGAACGACCGCGCCCCAAGCGCGTAACACAGGCCGGCGAAGAACATGGAGACAAGCCGAGCAGAGTGAGATGGTCGGAGTTGACCCAGCGCGGCGTGGCGTGCGCCATGCGGACGAGCAGTCGCCTTTCGACCGGCGCAAAAGAGACTCTCCTGTGCGCGGCCCGCCTCGCGACATTTTCCGCGGGGTTCGGCATGGTTATAGGGCACAGCTAGAGCCCGGCACCGGGATTGTGGGCTCGCGTTATCCGACGTATTGCGAATCACTGCGAGTTACCAGCCGTTCGGGATTGAAGTTCGGTTGCCCCGGTGATCCGCTCGGCCAGCGTTATCTCCTCATTCGCGATTTAGAAACTCCGGGCTGTTCATACGCAATTTCGCTCGGAGCCCAAATCGCCGGCATCGCCTTCGTTACTTAATTGCTCCCTGGATCCGAGGGCGGATTGAATTGAATGTTTGGAGTTATTTCTCGACGACCGTGGCGGCCGCGCAGGACCACGTCGCGCAGGTCCAGCCATCGAAGCCCGTGAGGCTCGGCGCGCCGCCGGGCCCCCGCGGTGAGTACCCAAGTCGACAGTTCTTCAAAGCGGAATGAGGTTGCGCTTTCCGCGACTGCCTGCCCTGCTCGAGAGTTTGCAGCGTGGCCGGCAAGGCTGTGGCCATGAGTTCTCCTTCAGATGGCACAGTCTTCCGGAGTGGGCAACGTCGAGCGGCTGACGGCGGGCGTAGTCTAGTGGAAAACGCCTAGCATGTAGGCTATCAGGAGAATGAGCAATATGGTGCCTAGCCCTATGCCCGCGCCCCCACTGTATCCCCAGCGGCTATGGCCATAGAAACCGCCGCCGACGCCTAAAACCAACAGAATAACGATTAGTAGTATCAACATTGTTAATCTTCCTTTCTTCTAAACGGCAGCTCAGAGCGCACGACCGCCAACAAGAGCCGCCGTATTGGTAATGGGGCGGCAAAAGCCGGCAGTGTGCGCTGCGGAGAACCGGCCTACTTTATTTCTCGAAGACCTTCTCAACCTGGCCGACCTTCTTTTGGACTTTGCCTGCCAGCTCTTCGTTCTTGCCTTCGGTCTCCAGGTTGGGATTGTTGGTGGCCTTCCCGGCTTTCCCTTTAACTTTGCCTTTCAGTTCATGGAGCTTGCCTTCGATCTGATCCTTCGTGCTCGGCGCCATCTGTTTTCTCCTCTTTGTTCTTTCGCACACTCTCCGCTTCGTGCGGAGGTCTGTTTGTTGACTACTCTTTAGATCTGAGCAATCCTGCATCCAATCCTGGGCCGGGGGTTGTTTTAACGACACATTCCGCCGTGGCTACGGTGGGACAGTGCATCGCTGAGACAACACGTTTAGACTGCGGCACTTCTTGCCTTATGGACGGCAGGACTTGCACATGGCGGTTGCCCGGAGCCTCGCATTCCACCTTATGTAGGCACATTCAGCTTTGGTCCCCGACCTGCACTGCACTGGATGGAGAAGAGGTAACAAAAATGACGACCCTATTGATTGTTCTTGTGGTGCTGTTTCTACTCGGTGGCGGCGGGTGGGGATATTCTCGTTGGCGCGGGTAACGCCCGCAGGCTTGGACTTGGTCCGCGAAAGCACAAAGCCAGTACACAGGCGGGGTTGAGCCGCCCTCCTGTGACTTGGCTTAGTGGAGGCCAATGTCACTCGACAATCATGGCTTGAGGAAGTGGAGACGAATTGTGAGTATACCAACACTAAGTACAACGGAAGTGGCTTTAATTATTGCTGTGGCCGTAGTTCTGATTGCAGGAATCGTTGCGTTCCTTTTGCACAGAAAGCGGCAGACTGAGAGACTTCGCACCAAGTTCGGTGGAGCTGAATATGCTCGCGCCGTGAAAATAGGCGGCGACCGGCGGCATGCGGAAGCCGGGCTTCAGGAGCGTGCAGAACGAGTGGAGGGGCTTCACGTCCGGCCACTCTCGGCAGCCGATCGGGCGCGCTTCGTAGAGACTTGGCGAGGAGTCCAGTCGCGCTTCGTCGACGGGCCTGCCGGTGCGGTAACGGAAGCGGATCAACTGCTGGGTGACGTGATGTCCACGCGGGGCTACCCGGTAAGCGATTTTGAACAGCGGGCGGCAGATATCTCGGTGGATCATCCACTGGTTCTGGAAAACTATCGGACGGCGCACGAAATCGCGGTTCGGCAGACGCAGGGAAAGGCCAACACGGAAGACTTGCGCCAGGCAATGGTTCATTACCGGACGCTTTTCGACGAGCTGGTCGGAGAGCCGGAGAAGCCCTTGGCAACGGTCGCGTAGTGAGTCTCGGAGATTGCAAAATGGAGCCAATTCTAATGAACGAAGAACACAAGAAAGACGAAGAGCAGAGATATGCGGGACTGACAACCGCGGCTTTGGCCGACGCCGGCGAGCCAACGGCTTTGACGAAGAACTCTGAGCTTTGGCCGCCAGAAACGCGGCAGAAGGTTCGCGCCGCCGTTGCGCCGGCTGCCGGTGTTTACAGCGCGGCTGCTGGAGCTGCGGTAGCCACCGAGGAGCAGGCGACGCCGCTCTTTTCGCCGGACGAAGCGAAGGAGTTTCGCGGCCGCTGGGATACGATTCAGGGCGGTTTTGTCGATGAACCCCGCCGCGCGGTGCAGCAGGCCGATAGTCTCGTCGCGGGGGCGATGAAGCGCCTCGCGGAAATATTCGCGGAGGAACGGGCGCAACTTGAGGGGCAGTGGGATCGCGAAGAGACCGTCTCGACCGAGGATCTAAGGCTTGCGCTGCGCCGTTACCGGTCGTTTTTCGGCCGTCTCCTCTCGGTTTAGGCGATGCCATGTCATTCGGGATTTACATTGTCGGCTTCTTGATATTGATCGGCGGGCTAATCTATGGAGCCGCGATACTGCACATGGCCCCGCATTGGATCGCCGTGGGCGCAATTGTACTCTTGGGCCTCGCCATCCTGAAGGGCGTCCAAGCCACACGGGGAAAAGATCCGGCACGATAAGGGGTGGGTGGCGCGGCCAGATCGGAGAAATGCGAGAATGCTCAAACCGTGCTTGATGGCCGTGGTGGTCCTCGGGACGCTGGTAGGGTGCTCCACGACGTCCGCGAAAGCAGCCGACGTTTCTGAAAGCATCCGCATATCGCTCGACCGGGCCGGCCTTAAAACTGTCTCGGTAAGTCAGGGTGGCGATAAGGACGTCGTGATCCTGGGCGGACACGTGGCGGCAGACGGTGACAAGGCACGAGCGGAATCCATCGCGCGGTCCATCGCGGGAGATCAGGTTGTGTCGAACCAGATTGCAGTGCTTCCGCCCGTCGCCGAAAGCGATGCTGAAAAGGCAAACCCGGATCTCGACAAAGGCATCAAGAGTGACCTTGATGCGGCCTTAGTCAAAGAGAAGCTTCACGAGAGCGTAAACTTCGGCGTCAAGAACCGCATTGTCACACTGACTGGCGAAGTCGACTCTCAATCGAAGCGCCGGCGGGCCGAAGAGGTGGCGTCGGCGGTTCCAAACGTGCAGCAGGTGGTGAACGCGGTGCAGGTTAAAGAGCCAAAAGCGGCGTCGGCGCAGTAAAGAGCGACTCATGTTTCTCCTGCTTCCCAACTGGGGGAAATGGCGCTCCAGGGGAGCAGGCGCGGTCGGGACCGCTGCACACTAAAGACGGGACCGCTGCACACTAAAGAGATGATGAGCGAAAGTTTCCGTGTCGAGCGCGACACCATGGGGGAGATGCGCGTCCCCGCAGACGCGTTGTACGGCGCGCAGACGGCCCGTGCGCTGGAGAATTTTCCTGTCAGCGGGCTGCGTTTCCCGCGGGCGTTTATCCGCGCGCTGGGATTGATCAAGAGCGCCGCGGCCCGCGTGAACGGGCGTCTCGGTGAGCTGCCGCCGGAACGCGCGGCCGCCATCGAAGCCGCCGCCGAGCAAGTCACCGCGGGCGAATGCGACGCGCAATTTGCGGTGGATATCTTCCAGACAGGCAGCGGCACCTCCACCAACATGAACGCAAACGAGGTGATCGCGAGGCTGGCAGGCTCGCATCCCAACGACGACGTCAACCGCGGCCAATCCAGCAACGACGTGATTCCCACGGCCCTGCACGTGGCAGCCGCCCAGGAGATACACGGCCGGCTGCTGCCTTCCCTGCTGCGCCTCGAGAGATCCCTGGAATGCAAGGCTGCCGAGTTCGCACCTATGATCAAGATCGGGCGCACGCATTTGCAGGACGCGGTGCCCATGCGGCTGGGCCAGGAGTTCGGCGGATACGCGCGGCAGGTGGCGGCTTCCCGCGAGCGCATCGAAGCGGTATTGCCCGGCATTTACGAACTGGCGCTGGGCGGCACCGCGGTGGGCACCGGCTTGAACGCACCGCGCGGGTTCGCCGCCGCAGTCATACGGGAGATCGCCGAGCGCACGGGTTTGCCGTTCATCGAGGCCCGCAACCACTTCGAAGCGCAGGCGGCACGCGATGCCGTGGCCTTCTTGAGCGGCGCGCTTCGCAACTGTGCGATTTCCTGGACGAAGATCGCTAACGACGTGCGCTGGCTGGGGTCGGGACCGCGCTGCGGTATCGGCGAAATCCGGCTGCCCGCTGTACAGCCGGGATCGAGCATCATGCCGGGCAAAACGAATCCGGTGATCGCGGAGAGCCTGTTGATGGTTTGCGCGCAAGTGATGGGTCACGATGCCGCCATCGCCTGGTGCGCCGCCTCCGGCAATTTCGAGCTGAACACGATGATGCCGTTGATGGCCTACGATCTGCTCGATTCGATCGCCCTGCTGGCCGCGGGAACCGCTAATTTCGCCGGCAAGCTGGTGGATGGGCTGGAGGCAGACGCGGCGCGGGCCGGCGCTTTCGTGGAGCAGTCGCTGGCGATAGCTACGGCGCTCGTTCCGGAAATCGGCTACGAGAAAGCTGCCGCTTTGGCGAAGGAAGCTTACCGGACCGGCCAAACCATCCGCGAAGTGGCCGTCGCAAAGAGCGGCATTCCGGAGCAGCGGTTAAAGGAACTGTTGGACCCGGAAAGCCAGGCATCTCCAGACTGAAGTTGCGCCGCATCCCGCCGATTTATGTATGTGGGATGCATGCGGCAAACTGGGGCGTCCGCCGGGGACGCGGTTCCTCCGGGGATACAAGCGCGCAATGGTTTATGCCGGTTGCCGGTGTTCCGGCCGGTCGCTTTGAAAATGGTGAAGCTGCTGGCCGACGAGGAAGCGGCGGTGCCGGGAGTGGCCGGGCTGCTGCGGTCCGATCCGGGGCTCAGCGCGGAAGTGCTCGCGCTGGCGAATTCGGCATTCTACGGCAAAGCCTATCCTGTCGATAGTCTGGCGCGGGCGATCCTGGTTTTAGGCTTTGAGCGAACCAGGTCGCTCACGCTGACCGTGTCCCTGAGGTCCTTCACCCGCCATCTGACGAACACCAAGGTCATGGAGGGCTGCTGGCGGCACAGCCTGGCGACCGCCCTCCTGGCCGAAGAATTGGCGCCGTTATACGAGGTTTCGAAAGACCAGGCGTACATGGCAGCGTTGATGCACGATGTAGGACGGCTGGGATTGTTGATGGCCTATGGCGACCGGTACGCACCCGTGCTCGAGACCCGCCACAACGCCCTGGCCGACTGCCTGGAATCCGAGCGGGGGCTATTCCAGATGGACCACTGCCAGGCGGGGTTGTGGCTTACGCAGCAATGGGGCTTTCCGCCCGAGTACTCGCGCGTGGCGGGCTGCCATCATGAAGAACTGTCTGGCTCGCAGCGAGACCTGGCGTCGCTCACGCGTGTCGCCTGCCTGCTCGCCGATGCTCTGGGCTTTCCCGCCGTGGCGCTGGCGCAGGCGCCTTCCACCGCGGAGATCGTAGCGCAACTGCCTGCCAAGCCATGGAACCCCTATGTTTTGAGCGAGGAGGATTTGAAAAGCCGGATTGGAAGGCAGGTCGCGACCGTGGAATGCTAGAGTCGCGTCAGATCTTTGACGGCCGGGAAGATGGTTGACGACGGCTCCCTCACGGCCGGCTTTGAATCAATGCGAGCCACGCGGCCATGGCGGCGTACTTCTGGTCCTGACGCCAGGGCGGCCCGATAGCGCGGCCCATGGCTGCCAGGTGCGGCTCAACCGGCTTTGCCCGCGAGAGCAGTTCGCGCTCCTTGACCTCGACGAGCGGCGGCCCCAACACCCGGATCGCGGCGCGAAGCGCTTCGCGAAAAAGCTCGCCTTCGGCCGTGTGGATCAACGGGTGGGAAGCCAGGATGCCTTCGAGCGCGGGCAAGGACCTACCCGAAGCCAGCACCAGACCACAGCCGTCGACTTCGTGGCCCAGCTTTCGCAGATCTTCGACGATCCCGCGCAGTGCCGCCGCAGCGAGCGACACGGCCCGCGCCGCCGAGGCCGTCACGATCTGCTGCGCCTCGCACATTTCCAGACCGACGGCTGCATGATACGGCTGCTTCCCGCCGGCAGAATCGCGATCCACCATTTCGATGCGCCGCCGCGCGATTACCGAGGGGGCATCTGCCGGGCCGGCGATGGCGACCGCCGCCGCCCATCCGGAATGCGCGCGGAAACCGATGGCCGCGGGTGTGCTCATCGCTAACCGAACACAATCTGCGCAATCACCAGTTGCGGCATAGCCTGGTTCCAGCTATCCGGAATGTCGTCGAAGGCCAGGCGGAAATTCTTGATCTCGCCGGGCGCCAGGCCGCCGATCTTCTGGCTTACGATAGGCACGCGCCTGCGCAGGACCACCTGGTTATAGGGATCGTAAAACACGCAGTTGATCTCCACCACACGCAGCGCGCGGTCGCCGTTGTTTCCGATCTTGCCGGTAATCTCGACGACCGCCTGCTTCAGGTAGCTCTCGTGCTTCTGCATGTCGACGTCCTGCAACTTCAGGTTGTGCACGTAAGCTTTCGCTTCGCCGGTGAGAGGAGGAGGGGGCGGCGGCGGGCGGTGGGAGGCTCGATCGAGGTATACGAACAATCCTGCGCCGAGGATGACGGCCAGCGATACGACGATCGCCGCTACGGGAATGCTTTTCGTCTCTTCCGATGCTTTACCGGCCACCGACGGTCATCTCCGCAATCACCAGGGTTGGCGTAGCCATCGATCCGCGGAATTCGAGATCCGCGCCCACGGCTTCCAGGCCGAACAGCATTTGCTGCAGGGTGCCCGCAATGGTCACCTCGGAAACCGGGAACGCCAGCTCGCCGTTGCGGATCCAAAGACCGGCCGCGCCGCGGGAATAATCCCCGGTCACGATATTAACACCGAAACCCATCAACTCGGTGACGTAGAAGCCGTCCTTTATACCGGCGATGAGCTGTTCGGGCGTGCCGGCGCCTTTCTCTATATAAAGGTTGCCATTGCCCACGCCGGCGTTTCCCGCCAGTCCGCGCGAGGCGTTCCCGGTGGTCTTGAGTCCCAGTTTGCGCGCCGTGTAGGTGTTCAGAAGATAGCTTTTCAGCACGCCGTTCTCGATCACCACGGTGCGGCGGGTGGGCACGCCTTCATCGTCGAAAGGCGACGTGCCGAACAGTCCGGGGATGGTACCGTCGTCGATCAGGGTGAGCTTTTCGGATGCCACTTGTTCGCCAAGCTTGCCAGCCAGGAAGGACTCGTTGCGGTAGACCGACACGCCATGCACCGCATCGAATATGTGGTCGACCAGGGAGCGCGCGGTGCGCGGTTCGAAAACCACCGGCACTTTCTTCGTTTCGACCTTCACGGCGCCGAGCCGCCGCAGGGCCCGTTGCGCGGCAATGCGGCCGACGTCCTCGGGCTTCTCCAGACCGGCAAGGCCGCGCGCCATCGTGAACCAGTAGTCGCGTTCCATGGACTCGCCTTCGCGCGCCACCGGCACCGTGCTCAGCGAACAGTAGCTGGTGCGATACTCGCCCACGAAACCGCGCGAGTTGGCGAAGGCCTGGTGGCCCACGTGTGTATCGAAAGAGGCACCTTCGGAGTTTGTGATGCGGGGGTCCGCGCGCAAGGAAGCATCTTCGGCGCGGCGCGCCATATCGATCTTCAGCTCGGTTTCGAGGCCCTCGACATCGTTCGAGTACAGGCCCATGTCGCCTGGAACGGACCCCAGATCGGAGGGATCCGGCAGACCGGCATGCGGGTCCTCGGTGGTGATCTCGGCCAGCTCCATCGCCGAGCGCACCATGTGCCGAATGCCATCGTCCGAGAGATCGGAGGTGTAGGCGGAGCCAGTATGCTTGCCAGCCAGGATGCGCACCCCAGCGCCGCGGGAGCCCGCTTCCTTGAGAGTTTCGACTTCGCGCAAGCGCACGTTCGCGGAGAACTCGTCACCCTCGGCGATAGTGCACTCGGCATCCGTGGCGCCCGCCGCCAGCGCTTGCTGGACGATATCGGCCGCGAGACCGGCCAGGTGATTCGCGCTCACGCGGTGCCCCCCACCGTCATGCGGTCGATCCTGATGGTCGGGATGCCCACGCCCACGGGCACGCTTTGCCCCTCCTTGCCGCAGACGCCTATACCTTCGTCGAGTTGCAGATCGTTGCCCACCATGCTGACGTACTTCAACGCTTCCGGGCCGTTGCCGATCAGGCTGGCGTTGCGCACGGGACGGGTCACCTTGCCGCCTTCGATGAGATAGCTTTCCGAAGCGGAGAACACAAAATTCCCGCTGGTGATATCCACTTGGCCGCCGCCGAAATCAGGGCAATAGAGGCCCTTGGGCACCGAGCGTATGATCTCTGCGGGATCGCTCTCGCCGGCCAGCATGAACGTGTTCGTCATGCGCGGCATGGGAATGTGCGCGTAGCTTTCGCGGCGGCCGCTGCCGGTTTCCGTGGCGCCCGTCAGGCGGCTGGAGAGCTTGTCCTGCAGGTAGCCGCGCAGGATGCCGTTTTCGATGAGAACGTTCGACTGCGTGGGATGCCCTTCATCGTCCACGTTGAGCGACCCGCGGCGGTTGGCCATGGTGCCGTCGTCGATCACGGTACACAAGGGGCTGGCCACCTGCTGCCCTATGCGGCCGCTGAAGGCGGAGACACCTTTGCGGTTGAAATCGGCTTCCAGGCCGTGGCCGACGGCTTCATGCAGCAGGATGCCGGGCCAGCCGGGCCCCAGCACGACGGTCATTTCTCCGGCGGGCGCATCCACGGCGTCCAGCATAACGATAGCTTCGCGAGCGGCCTCGGCGGCGAAATGTTCGGGCGTTTTCTCGTTGAGGAAAAAGTTGAGCTCGACGCGTCCGCCGCCGCCCGCATGGCCGCGCTGCGGAGTTCCGCCGTCGTCTCGCGCCAGCGCGGCTACGTTCAGGCGGGCTAGCGGTTGCCGGTCCCACGACAGCACACCATCGCTGGTGGCGACCATCACCTGGCGGAGGCTGTCGGCATAGCTGGCCTGCACCTGAAAAACGCGCGGATCGTAGGCGCGGGCCGCGCGGTCGGCGCGTTTGACCAACTCGACGCGCTCGGTGAAGGCGGTCTCGGTAGGCGCTGTGATTACCGGATAGAGGTTGCGCCGCTGGCCTTCGTTCAGCGAAATTTTTTCGACCGTGGCAGGTCCCGCCGCGATGTGCGCCGCTACGCGTGCGGCCTTGCGAATCTTCTCCGGACTGAGGTCGTCGCTGTAGGCGTAGCCGGTGCGCTCGCCGGCGATCACCCGCACGCCCACCCCCAAGGACACGCCTTGGGAGGCGCTTTTGACGATCGATTCGTCGATGCTGATAGCGCTGGTGGAGAGGTATTCGAAGTACAGATCGGCGTAGGCGCCCCCTTGCGACAACGCTTCGGCGAGGTATTTCTCAAGATCCCGCGGGGTGATGCCAAAGCGTTTGGCGAAGAAGGACTCGGAAAACTGCATATAAGGTTAGGCTAGCAGACGCGGGGACGCGGGGAGGCGGAGACGCGGAGATGCGGTGACGCGGGACGCGGTGAACGTGACGTGACCTGACTCAGATTTCCCGAATGCCCACATCCTGATAGGATCGAGATCAGAGGTCCAGATCACGCTTGGTCGCGAACGCTATTCGTGGGACGCGCTGGGAGCCGCGATCACGAGCCGCCGCACTTCCACGTACGTTATTCCGGCCAGAAGGCGCTCATCGCCATCGAGACACTAGCTCTGTTGCGGGGGCATCTCTCGCCGCGCGCGCTCGGCTTGGTGACGGAGTGGGCGGCAATGCATCAGGCAGAGTTGATGGAGGATTGGACCCTGGCAAGGCTGAGGCGCAGCTCAGGCCTATCGCTCCCCTGGAGTAGACCATGTTGAAGGACATTGTTGCCGCAAAAGCAGTCGGCGATTATCGCTTGCATCTTCGGTTCGAGGACGGCGTCGAGGGTGTGATCGATCTCGCGTCGCATCTCAGTTTCCGCGGGGTCTTCGAGCCTCTGCGTGACCCAGCTTACTTTGCGCAGGTCTGCGTCGATGCGGACCTGGGCACCGTAGCTTGGCCCAACGGTGCGGACCTAGATCCTTGACCTGCACAACTTGAGATTAGTCCATTTTTCTAGCTAAGGCACGGACTCCGCCACGGCGGCCAGCCCGGCACTGGTCGCCGACCATCACCCGGCGCAGGGCGGGCTGGCTGGAGGCTGGGGATTGTGGATTGGGGACTTCAACGCCGGTAGACCACGCCTCCCTTCATTACGAACGCCACCTTTTCGAGGACGCTGACGTCCGCTAGCGGGTCGCCGGGCACCGCCACGATGTCGGCGAAGTAGCCTGGTTTAAGGGCGCCGATCTGGTCCTGCCAGCCGAGCAGACGCGCGCCGTTCAACGTGCCGGCCTGCAGCGCGCCCAGGGGCGACATACCGTACTGGACCATCAGCACGAATTCGCGTGCCTGCGTGCCATGCGGAAACGGGCCCACGTCGGAACCCATCGCCATGGGCACGCCTGCCGCAAGCTGCCGGCTGAATTCGTGCGCGTGAAATTCGAGCATGCGGCGCTCACGCTCGGCAGCTTGGGGGGATGGGGCATGATCGGCAAAGTACTCGAAGATCGTAAAAGTGGGCACGGCGAAGATCTGTTTCTCGCGCATCAGCCGCATGGTTTCTTCACTGAGCTGGAGCGCATGATCCACGGAGACGACGCCGGCGCGCGCGGCATACAGCGTGCCCGGCTCTCCGGTGGCGTGCACCGCCACGCGCTTGCCCACGCGGGCGGCCTCTTCGACGGCGACGCGCAGCTCGGCTTCGGTGTACTGATAAGGCGTCGAGAACTTGCCGTCGCGGAGCGCGTCGCGGCCGGTCTCGTAGATCTTGATGAAGTCGGCGCCTTCCTTGAACTGGCCGCGGATCACGGTGACAAGTTCGGCCGCGTTATTGGCCCAAGTGGCGTTGGGCAGCACGTGCTGGGCGGGGTTGTAATTGATGGCGTCTTCGTGACCGCCCAGGATGTCCACCGCATTGCCGCTGATGCGGAGACGCGGCCCCGGAATCAGCCCCTGGTTGATGGCGTTGCGCACCGCGGTATCGGCGGAGCCGGCGCCTTCCGTGCCCATGTCGCGCTCGGCGGTAAAGCCCGCCATGAGGTCGGCGCGCGCGGCTAACTCGGCGAGGATGGTACGCTGCGGCACGGATTCCTCGACCGTCTGCAAATCTTCCGCACCCGGATGTAGGAACAGGTGCACGTGAGCGTCGATCAGGCCTGGCAACAGGGTGCAGTCGCCCAGGTCGATCACCTCGGCGCCGGCGGGATGCGCCACCGCCGCGCCCACCTCGACGATGCCTTCGCCCTGGACCAGCACCTCGCCGGGTTTTAGCATCTTGCCGGTTTCGATATCCAGCAGGCGGGCGGCGTGCAGCACCGTGGGATGCGTGGGGGCGCTTGGGGTTTGCGCGGATGCGGCGGCGACAACGAGCAGGGCCGCACAGAATCGGAGTGTGGTCATGATGCGATGTTACTCCAGCGGCTTCTCCGCCACCAAGCGCTCCAGGCGAATCTTCTCGCCCGGATTCCAGTCGGGGAAAGCGTCGACGTCTTCGAAGTGCACGATGCGAAACGAGAGAAACAGTTTCAGGAGTTCGTTGTGGCGGTCGCTGCCGTTCTCGTAAACGAAGATGCCGCCGGGGGCCAGCGCGCGGTGGATGCGCTCGGCATCGCGGGTGGTGAGCGAGCGAATGTAGGTCATCACGATCAGGTCCCATTGCGCCGCGCCGAAGTCGAACCGATCGTCGGTCGAGACCAGCGCGCGAATTTTGACCCCGGCTTTCGCGGCATTCGCCTGCGCGAGCCGCACGCCTTCATCGGAGGGATCGAAGCCCGTGACGTCCCAGCCTTGCAGGGCCAGGAACACCGCGTTGCGGCCCTGCCCCATGCCGATGTCCAGGGCCTTGCCGGGTTTGCGTCCCTCGATAGCGTTGGCGACGAGCGCGTTCGGCGTCTGAATGAAGATAGGATCGTAGCCGCCGTAGACTTTGTTCCAGAGGATCTTGGCGCCGTCGGGACGGGTGAATGCAAGTTGACCGAGTCGCTCCATCTCGCGATCGGCCTCGGCCGGCAGTGTGCCCTGGCGGATAAGCTCGGCGCGATAGGGGCGCAGCAGATCGGCGGGCTTGCTGTTGGGCGGCTGCGCGTTGAGCCATGCGAGGAACACCTTCCATTGCGCATCCGGATCGGGTTGCGCACAGAGGGGCGTGGCGGCCAGGCAGAGCCAAAACCAGCGCGGCATCGTTCTCATCGCAGCAGCACCTTCAGCACACCCTTCTGCGCGGCGAGGGCGAAGGCGCGCGGGGCTTCGGCGAGCGGCAGTTGTTCCGAGATCATCGCGTCGACGGGGATCAGGTTGCGGCTCAGCAGATCGAGCGCCGGCTCGAAGCGCCCGCAACGCGAACCTAGCAGGGTGATTTCGTTGACGATCACCGGCGCGGTGTCCACGCCGACCAGACCGTGCATCGTGGATTTCAGGATCACAGTGCCGCGCGGCCGCGTCATCTTCACGGCTTGGCGGAGGCCTTCGGGCGAGCCGGTGGCGTCCACCAGCCAGTCGTAGGCCATTTCCGGGAGATGGTCGCGGCCTATTTCGGTTTCGACGCCCGCCTGGCCGGCGATGCGCAGCTTTTCAGGGTGCCGGCCGAATTGGTGAACGCGGTAGCCGTAGGTATTCAGCACCAGCGCGATCAGCAGCCCGAGTTTGCCATCGCCCAGCACGGCGATTTCGGCGCCGCAGGGCAGCGGCACCTGATCCAGAATTTCGCAGGCGGCTGCCAGCGGTTCCACGAAGACGGCCCGCTCGGTGGGCAGAGCATCGGGCAGCGCGTGCAGGTTGCGCTCGGGCAGGGTCAGGCACTCGCGAAACGCGCCCGGATGTTGGACGATCCCCAGCACGGTGCGGTGCGGGCAATGGCGTCCGAGACCGCGCCGGCACCATTGGCAGTCGTCGCAGGCCAAATTGATTTCGCCGACGACGCGGCGGCCCACCCACTCGGGCGAATCGGCTTCCAGCACCTCGCCGACGAATTCGTGTCCCGGCGTGCCGACGAAGCCGTAGTATCCGCGCTGCAATTCCAGATCGGTATTGCAGATGCCGCCGCACAGTAGGCGGATCAACGCGAAGCCAGCGGGGCGGTTGGGGCGAGGCTCGTCGCGGAGGTCCACACGCCCGTTTTCGAGGTGTACGGCCAGCATGCTGGTTAGTATAACCGCAAGCTACGTAAGTCCTCACCGCTATAATTAGAGTTCGATGCCCGCCGAATTAATCTGCTTCGAGGAACGGTGCCGTGCGCGATTCCCGATCACGGAAGTGATCTACAATTGCCCGCGTTGCGGGGGACTGCTGGAAGTGGCGTATCCTCCGCCGGCGACGCCGCCTGCCGGGCTGAAACGCATCTGGCGCGAGCGGCGCACGTCGAACGCTGGGCTCGAGCAAAGCGGCGTCTGGCGCTATCGCGAGATCATTCCCTTCCTGGAAACATTCGATGCGGTGGTCACGCTGCGGGAGGGCAACACGCCGCTGCTCAATGCGCCGCGCGCCGCGCAATACGCCGGTCTGGATGCGCTGGCGTTCAAACACCAGGGCTTTAATCCCACGGGCTCCTTCAAAGACAACGGTATGACCTGTGGGGTAGCGCAGGCGCTGCGGCTCGGTATGCCGCGCGTGGCCTGCGTCTCGACCGGCAACACGTCCGCTTCCATGGCGGCCTACGCCAGCGCCGCCGGCCTGGAGCCGATCGTTTTCATTCCGCACGGCAACATCGCGTACGGGAAGCTGGCGCAGGCGTTGGAGTACGGCGCGAAGACCCTGCAGGTGGAGGCGAACTTCGATCAGATTCTGATGCTGGTGCGGTCGCTCGCCGAGCGGCTGGGCATCTACCTGCTGAATTCCATCAACCCATTTCGCATCGAGGGGCAGAAGACCATCATCGTGGAGATGCTCGACCAGCGCGACTGGAACGCGCCGGATTGGATAGTGCTGCCCGGCGGAAATCTCGGCAACACCGCCGCGTTCGGCAAAGCTCTACGCGAGTTGCTGGCACTGGGATTTATCGCGAAGATGCCGCGGCTGGCGGTAATTCAAGCTGCAGGCGCGGCGCCGTTTTATGAGCTCATGCGCGCGCCGGAGCAGGGCTTTCACGCGGTCACGCTCCCGGAAACGCTGGCCACCGCGATCAAGATTGGCGATCCCGTCTCCTGGCCCAAAGCCCAGCGCGAGGTAGGCTGTTCGCGCGGCGTGGTGGAGAAAGTGAGCGAACAGGAAATCGCGGATGCCAAAGCGGTCATCGGCCTCTGCGGTATCGGCTGCGAACCAGCCTCGGCGGCCACGCTGGCGGGCATACGCAAGCTGATTGCATCCGGCGTGATGGCGCCTTCCGCGGACGTGGTGGCGGTCCTGACCGGCAACCTGTTGAAGGATCCGGATTATATTTACCGCTATCACACTGGGAAATTGGAGGCGCCCGATGGGAGCGCGATTCATCCCCAGTTTGGCAATCAGCCCACGGTGGTACCCAACGACCCCGATCGGATCGCGGAGGCGTTGCAGCGGTAGGCGAGCGGATAGGCGAGCAGGGCTCGCCAACATCGACAGAAAGCGTCGATGTTACGAGCGGGCGAGCGGGTGAGCGCGGGGGACACGGTGACGCGGCGACCTCGCTCGTGTCTCACAGGACCAGCCGCTCGTCTCCTTCGCGCCGCGTCACGCGCTCGCGGTCCAGATACTCCAGCAGCGGGATGGCGTATTTCCGCGAGATGCCGGTCCAGTCCTTGAACGTGCCCACATTGAAGCGCGCGGCCTTGTGCGCCGCCAGCAGCCTCCGCAGGGTTTCCATCGCCGAGTGATGGAAGACCAGGTCGTCGCTCACCCGGATCAGGCGCTTTTCGCGCAGCAAGATCTGCAGCAGGGAGCGTGCCCGCGCTGTCTCCACGCCGGATTTCGCCAGCACGTCGGGCACGGCAGGCACGGCCAGGCCGGCTTGCTCGAAGGCCCGCTCGATGGCGGCGCGGGCCTGCTCCTCATCCTGTTTCAGCACCAGCTTATGGCTGGCCAGGCGCACGTTTTCGCCTTCCACCACGATCTGTTTCTCCTGCGCGATAATGGCGTCGATCAGGAACGGAGGCGAATCCGGCAGCTCGCGGCCGCGCAGATCCTGCTTGGGGATTCCCGGCAGGAGCGGATTCTTCTGATGAAATTCGCGGACCACGCGCGCCAGTTTGTCGCGCGCCGCCTGGAACCAGGCGCGGTCCACGAACCAGGGCTGCGGGTGATTGAAAAACAGAACGCTGGGGACCGCTCCCTGACGGTCGCGGCTCTGTTCGCGGCTCTGTTCGGATGCCGCGGCGGCCTTGATCTCGAGCTCCAACAGACCGGTGCGCGCCACCAGTTCCGCCATACCCATGCCGTATTTGGACTCGCGCACCAGGAGCGCTACGCGGTCCGCGGCCGGCGCTTCGGCGAGGGTGCGCAGGCGTTCCGCCACGCGATCGCTCTTGCGATAGCGAATGCCGGCCGTATCCAGCACCACGCCACCGCCGATAGTCACCACCGGAGAGAACATACGGATAATGAAGCGGTCTCCGGGCAGCAGGAGCGCAGGCTCCCGCAGCACGATGTGGGCCCACGTGCGCTGGCCCGGCTTCAGCACCGCCGCGCCATCGAGCAGCCGCACCTGGGCCTCGATCTCGGCCGTGCCAGCGTGGAAATGCACGGGCGCGCGATGTTTCAGCGGCTTGGCCGAAGGCAGCAATTCCAGCGAGCAATCCACCTGCGAGGTGGTGCGGAAGACTCCCGGCGTGGCCAGCACCATGCCGCGCACCAACTCCGTGGGTTCGATATCGGCCAGATTGAGCGCGGTGCGCTGCCCGGCTACGGCCTGCGCCGCGGCCTCGCCGTAGACCTGCACGCCGCGCACGCGCAGACGGCGGGCGGTGGGATGCAGCTCGACTTCCTGCTCCTTACGGACCGCGCCCGAAATCAACGTGCCCGTCACGACAGTGCCGAAGCCTTTCACGGTGAAAGCGCGGTCGAGGGGCAGACGGAAATGTCCAGCGGCGCTTTTTTCCGGCACGGCGGCGGCCACGCGCTGCAACTCCTGGCGCAGCTCATCGAGCCCGGTACCTGTGGTGGAGCTGACGGCCACCACCGGCGCGCCCTCCAGAAAGGATCCCGCCACGAACTCCTCGACTTCCAGCCGCACGAGTCCCAGGATGTCGGGCTCGACCAGATCGGCCTTGGTCAAAGCTACGATGCCATGCGGAATTCCCAGCAGTCGGCAGATGTCGAAGTGTTCGCGCGTTTGCGGCTTGATGGACTCGTCCGCCGCGATCACGAACAGCACCAGATCGATGCCGCCCACTCCCGCCAGCATGTTTTTGACGAAGCGCTCGTGACCGGGCACGTCCACGAAACCCAGGCGCAGGCCGGGAGTCAACTGCAGGTGGGCGAAGCCGATATCGATGGTGATGCCGCGGCGCTTTTCCTCTTCGAGGCGGTCCGCGTCGATGCCGGTGAGGGCTTTTACCAAGGCGGTTTTGCCGTGGTCGATGTGTCCGGCCGTGCCGACGATGATGTTTTTCATTCGCTGATGTTCATCGTACTACTGGCGGTGATTGGGGTTGCTTTCAGTGACAATGAAAGCATGGCAATCGCGCGATCCAAGGTCACGCCCCAGGGGCAGATTTCAGTCCCGGTAGAAGTACGCCGAAGGCTTGGCATCGGTCCGGGCTCGGTCTTGGAATGGGAAGAGGACGGCAACAAGATCGTTGTCCGTCGTGCGGGCCGCTTCAGTTCCGCGGATATCCATCGGGAGTTGTCCGGTGCGCGGACACCGGAAACGCGGAGTGTCGATGAGTTGAAAGAAGGCATCCGGTACTACGCACGCAGGCGTTATGCGCGCGGTTGACACGAATGTCCTGGTTCGCCTGATTACCATGGATGATTCCCGCCAAACCGCCTCCGCGGAGAGCTTATAGAGAACGGGGCGTGGGTCTGGCTGCTCGCGCAACATTTCAATGGGCCTGGCACATCGCATCCGCTTCCAATGCTACAATCTGGATATATTGCTGGATATACGGAGGAATTCGCCATGAGCACGACCCCACAGAAACGAGCGCTGAGCCGCTACCGGAAGCGCCTGAACCAACGAGGGATGGCCCGGTTCGAGGTTCTGGGGCTCGACGCCGACCGCGAGTTGATCCGGTCCCTCGCAAGACGGCTCGCCAGCGCTAGCCCCGATTCGGCGCTTATTCGCGCCTCTGTGCGGCTTACCATTTCGGGGCAACCGCTCAAAAAGGGCGGTATTCTCAATGCGTTACGGCGGTCGCCCCTGGTCGGCGCCGATCTGGATTTGAACCGCCCCCTGACGCCGGGGCGCAGAGTTGACCTGTGAGCCGGAGCCTCCTCGACACCAATATCATCAGCAATGTGACTAAGCCCTTGCCGTCCGAAGCGCTAGTTACGTGGATGGCTGAGCAATCCGACGAAGATCTGTTTATCTCTGCGCTGACAGTCGCGGAGATCCGCCGCGGAATACTGGAGAAGCCCCCCGGAAAGAAGCGCAGGGAGTTAGAGCGTTGGTTTTCAGGCCCCGAGGGCCCGCCAGCGTTGTTCGCCGGCCGGGTGCTCCCCTTCGACGAAAAAGCCGCGCTGGTCTGGGCACGGCTAATGGCGGACGGCAGGGCGAAGGGGCGGTCCAGGAGCCCGCTCGACATGATCATTGCCGCAGTCGCCGAAGCGAATGATTGCGTGGTTGTCACCGAAAACGAGAGACACTACGATGGCCTGAAGATCGTGAATCCCTTGCGAGCGAACTGACGAGAGTGGTTTGGATGAGTGCGGACGCGCGTTCCTCTGGCGTTTATCTATCTGTGGGCCGCCGTTATCCTCACATCCGGCCGCATCCCCTCACCACCCCCAGCACCCAGCACCGGCGCGTGAAGCGCGCCCCCCCAGCTACAATCAAAAACATGGACAAGCTCCAGGAGCTTCGCCGCCGGCACGCGGCTGCCGAGCAGGGCGGCGGAGAAGAACGGCGCAACCGCCAGCATAAGGAAGGCAAGCTTTCGGCCCGCGAGCGCATCGAATTACTGCTCGACGAGGGCACCTTCGAAGAGCTAGACAAGCTCGTCACCCACCGCGGCCGGGACTTCGGCATGGACGAGCAAATCGTTCCGGGCGACGGCTTCGTCACGGGCTATGGCTACGTGGAGGGCCGGCTGGTGTATGTCTTCGCGCAGGATTTCACCGTATTTGGCGGCTCGCTCTCGGAATCCAACGCGCAGAAGATCTGCAAGATCATGGACCACGCCATGCGAAACGGCGCGCCCATCGTCGGCCTGAACGATTCGGGCGGCGCGCGCATCCAGGAAGGCGTGCTGTCGCTGGGCGGCTACGCCGACATCTTCCTGCGCAATACGCTGGCCAGCGGCGTGGTGCCACAGATCTCCGCGATCATGGGGCCGTGCGCCGGCGGAGCGGTCTACTCGCCGGCCATCACGGACTTCGTGTTCATGGTGGACCGCACCAGCTATATGTTCGTTACGGGTCCGGACGTCATCAAGACCGTCACGCACGAAGACGTCACCAAGGAGCGGCTGGGCGGTCCCATGACGCACAACTCCGTGAGCGGCGTGGGCCACTTCATCGCGTCCGACGACGCTGAGTGCCTGCGCATGATCCGCGAGCTGCTTAGCTATCTGCCGCAGAACAACCGCGACGATCCGCCGCGCCGACCGGCATCGGATCCGATCGAGCGCATGGACCCGGCGCTGGACACGCTGGTGCCGCAGGAATCCAACCAGCCCTACGACATCAAGGATGTGATCCATCGCGTGGCCGACGATGGAGAGTTCTTCGAAGTCCACGAGCACTTCGCCCGGAACATCGTGGTGGGCTTTGCGCGCCTGGACGGCCGCACGGTGGGTATCGTAGGCAATCAGCCCGCGTACCTGGCCGGCTGCCTGGACATCAATTCCTCCGTGAAAGGCGCGCGCTTCGTGCGTTTCTGCGACGCGTTCAACATCCCGATCCTAACGTTCGAGGATGTTCCCGGCTTCCTCCCCGGCACCGAACAGGAATTCGGCGGCATTATCCGCCAGGGCGCCAAGCTGCTCTACGCCTACGCCGAAGCCACTGTGCCGAAGGTGACGGTGATCACGCGCAAAGCTTACGGCGGCGCTTATTGCGTGATGGGATCGAAGCACATTCGCACGGATGTGAACCTGGCGTGGCCCAGCGCGGAAATTGCGGTGATGGGGCCGGAGGGCGCCGTCAATATCGTCTACCGGCGAGAGCTGGCGGTGGCCACCGACAAAGAGGCCATGCGCACGCAGAAGACGGATGAGTTCCGCGAGCGCTTCGCGAATCCGTTCATCGCGGCGGAGCGCGGCTTCATCGACGACGTGATCGAGCCCCACGAAACGCGCCCGCGCGTGATCCGCGCTTTCCGCATGCTGGAGAACAAGGTGGACACGACGCCTCGCAAGAAGCATGGCAACATCCCCCTGTAGGACGGCTGCGCTGTTGCTGCTGGTTTGCGGGCAGGCGCTAGCCGCCGGCCGCCATCCGGTCAATTGGCGCAAAGTGAACCCCGAGACGCTGCGTCATTTCCGCGCGCTGCTGCGGCTGAACACGTCGAACCCGCCGGGCCACGAAACGATCGCGGCGAAATATCTCGAGGGCGTGCTGGCGAAGGAAGGCGTGCCGGTGGAGCTGCTGGCGCGCGACGCGGCCCGCGCCAACCTGGTGGCGCGCATTAAGGGGGACGGCTCGGCGCGCCCCATCGCGATCCTGGGACACACGGATGTGGTGGGGGTCGAGCGCTCGCAGTGGTCCGTGGACCCGTTTGCCGCGGTCCGCAAAAATGGCTTCGTCTATGGCCGGGGTAGCGTGGACGACAAGGAGATCGTAACCGCCGGGCTGATGGTGATGCTGCTGCTGGAGCGCCGCCACGTCAAGCTGAAACGCGACGTGATCTTCGTGGCGGAAGCGGGCGAGGAAGGCACGACTGGCGTGGGCATCGACTTCCTGGTGAGCCGCCACTGGGACGAGATTGCGGCAGAGTACGCGTTGGCGGAAGGCGGTTCGGCGGTGGCGCAAGGCGGCAAGGTGCGCTACGTGGCGATTACGACGGCCGAGAAAATCCCGCGTGGGGTCCGGCTGATCGCGCGCGGGCCGTCCGGACATGCCTCCCGGCCTTCCACGAACAACGCGGTTCTGCGCCTGGCGGCCGCGGTCGCCAAAGTGGGCGCCTGGCGCACGCCGGTCCGCCTGAATGAGACCACGCGCGCCTATTTCGAGCGGCTGGCTTCCCTCAGCCCGCCGGACGATGCCGATCGCTACCGGCACGTAGGCGATCCGGCGCGTAGTGCGGAGATCGACCGCTACTTCGAGCGCTACGAGCCGGCGCACTACGCACTGCTGCGCACCACGCTTACGCCCACCATGCTGAAGGCGGGCTTCCGCGTCAACGTGATCCCATCCGAGGCGGAGGCCTATATCGATATACGCGCGCTGCCGGACGAAGACCTGCCGCGGTTTTACGAAGATCTGCGCGCGCTGATCGCCGATCCTAATGTGGAGATCGAGCCGCAGCAGGCCAGCCGTCCCGCCACGGCGGCCTCCCGGATGGACACCGTCATGTTCCGGGCGTTGGAACATGCACAGCGGAGAATGTTCCCGGGCGCGATCACCCTGCCCGCGATGCTGACGGGCGCTACCGATATGGCCCAGCTTCGCGCCAAAGGCGTGGAGGCCTACGGCTTCGGCCCCGTCATTGAAGCGGGTGAAACCGGCGAAGCCCACGCGAACAATGAGCGGCTGGCGGAGGCGTCGCTATACAGGCTGGTCGAATTCCTGTGGTACGCGGTTTTGGAGGCGGCCACCTAAGGCGCAAGCGGCGCGGGCCCAGCGAAGCAGCTCGACAGTTCGACAATTTGAGACCGTGTCGAAAGTGTCGAATTTTGTCGAATGCGCGGTGTTGGAAACGGTTGTCAAAAATCGTGTGGGTGAAGGCCGCCGCTGGTTCACTTACCCGATGCGAGGATAGCACGACGGCGGCGGGAGTCCGGCGAGGGGGGCGACGGCCGATCTTTGTTTTGAGGGGATTGGGGGGTTTGGCGGCGTGTGAACGGCTCCGCCGGCCTTCTGGATCAGATCGGCATCCGGGTGGGGACCATAGAGTCAGTCGAGGATATACCGGGCGCCGACAAACTCGTCGTGCTGCCGGTCGACTTTGGGGACCAACGCCGCCGAGTCGTGGCGGGACTCAAGCCCAAGGAGATCGAAGGCAAACAAGCCTTGTTCGTGGTGAATCTGGAGCCGCGCCGGATGCGGAGCGTGCTTTTAGCGGGGATGCTGTTCGATATCGGCTATGCGGACGGGATCACGCCGGTTCTGCCGGCGCCGGAGAGGCCTGTGCCGAATGGCTGCCGCGGCGGGTGGGACCGACGCGGGCTTTTCATAGCGGGCGAGTGGTTGTAACACCGGCGGAACGCATCAATCCGGTTGTACACTGTATGGGGGCTCTTGTGAGCGCTACGCTCGGGAACCGATACGCCCTATCGTCGTTTCTGCTGCTTGGGGGTCTTGCCGCTTCAGCTCCCTTGGTGTGTGCGCAGGGCACGCCCATTTGTGCTCCCTCGCCAGAGGTACAATCGGCGCTCGACCAAATTCCTAGCTACCAAAGAGCGGACCAATCCAAGTACGATTTCTTTCAAGCGCGCCGCTCCGCCATTCGCACCCTTATGCAAGGTCATCCCGGCGACGTCTTCGTGCAGCGCGCGTACATCGGCAGCATGTCGAACTCGAACACTCCCGCGGACCGCCTCAAAGCAATCGCCGAGTACAAGGCCCTGCACGATCAGCGGCCTGACGATGCTTACATTGCGTATCTTTACGGCACAACTCTTGTTGGCAGAGACACGCCGCAGGCCATCAAGCTGTTCACCGCCGCACTCGAGAAGGCCCCGAACTTCCCCTGGCCCCATTTGCAGTTTGCCAGCATTTACTCCGCGCCGAATTTCCTCGACAAAGCCAAAGCCATTTCTCATGTCAAAGCGTTTCTTTCCGCCTGCCCGTCCGCCTTGGAGGGCTACTCTTCTCTAACCGGACTCGGCGACAATGACTTCATCCGCCAGGCTGCATCCCAATTTCGCCGGATTATTCAGCCGCGCACCGATCCGGACGCGCTGGGTGCGTATCCCACTCTCTGGCAGCTCGAATTTGCTTCTCATCCTCCCTCCGAATACGACGCGCTGCGCAAGCAGGTTGCCGCCGATGTCGCGCATCTCCGCGCCGTGGATCTGGAGAACGTACGCCAGTGGTGGCGTGCCCTTCAGGAAGGCTACAAGCTCACAAATGACGAAAAGCAGTCCGATTGGGCTGCCGGCCAAAGCGCCCGCCGCTTCCCCAATTGGGACCTGCCTGAACACGTGCAGTGGTACGAGCATCATGAGTATCCGGGCTCCGACGCCCCAGCAGACAAGAAGAAGACTTATTACAGCGATCTGCTCAAGCAGACAGATGCCTGGATCAAGGCGCGCCCCAAATCCTATTACATTTGGTTCGAGCGTTTGCAAGCTCTCAACAATCTCGACGATGCGCCAACCGCGGAAGTGGAATCCTGCTTCGCTAAAGTGCTCGCGTTAGGGCAGGCCGACAAGGGCCCCGAGCCTCTCGACTCCGTTACGGATTTCCAGCTCGCCTGGGTGCTTTACAACAAGAAACTCCAACCCCGGCGCCAGCTTGAACTCGCCCAAAAGTTCCTTGAGCAGTTCGCCGCAGAGTCCAAGGGGTCCCCCAACGACCTCTACTCCTCGAAGAAGGATTTCGAAGATGGCACGTTCTGGCGCACGTCTTGGAAATTCTCAGCCATTTTCCACGAAGCGGATGCCTATGTGCGCCTGAAGCAAACCGACAGAGCGCAGGACGCCCTCGCGCAGGCGGATGCGGCCCTGCGAGCCCTCAAATCCCAGATCAAAGACAAGGACGAGTTCCGCAAGGCTTACGCCAATCAGGAATCCTCCTATTGGCTCGCCGAGGCGCGCCTGGCGGAGCTTCAAGGCCACAAGCTGGATGCCATGGCATATTACGAAAGCGCCTTGCTCGCCCGCCTCGATTCCGGCAGCGTTCCTGCCCGCGGCGAAAGAGACGACCTCGCGCATGATGCTCACCAGCTCTGGGCCAGCCTGGGCGGTTCGGACGAAAGCTGGAAATTCTGGTACACACGCCGCGCGGATGCCATCGCGGCTAAAAGCCATCTTACCTGGGACAAAGCCGAGGATCCGCTGCCTCCCTTTCAGTTGGCCGACTTGCAAGGCAAAACCTGGCAGCTCGCCGATCTGAAGGGCAAGGTAGCGTTTCTAAACTTCTGGGACTCCTCGTGAATGGTCTGTCGCGGGGAGTTGCCTCGCCTGCAAAAACTGATCGAGCAGTACAAAGATCGCAAGGACGTCGTGTTTCTCTCGCTTAATATGGACGACGACCCGGGGCTGATCGATCCCTACCTGGCGGAGCTAAAAGTCACTCTCGTGGTCCTGCCCGCCTACAGCTATGCAAGTGACACGCTTAAGGTCGAATACGTTCCGCAGAACTGGATTGTCGACCAGGACGGCGTCATCCGGTTGAAAGGCGTCGGCTACGATTTCACGGAAAAGTGGGAGCAAGGCATAAAAGACGCCATTGAAAGGGTCCGATCGTCTGGGGCCACCCCGGGCTCCCCGGAGTAGAATACTGCCGATCACCAGGATCGCCGGATTCCAAACTCCAGCGATCAGCAGGAAAGATAGACCGCACTAACTGCGAGACTTTCGGTCAAGCAGCCCGCCCTGATCCGCGGGGCGTGAGCGTTATATGCTCGGCTTACCCCGATTCGGGAACCCGCCAAGTTTCCCGATCTCGGCTACGGCAGTACAATAGTGCTATGCGAACCATCTCAGTTCTAGCCGTACTGAGCCTGTGCTGCTCGGCCGCCGCATTCGCTCAACCGGGAACTTGCGCTGGTATGAGCCTCGGCCCGCTCGCTTCTTTGAACGGTTTCGTGCCGTTCCCTTCGAACAACCTATGGAACACGAACATCTCCAACGCGCCGGTGGATCCCAACTCCGCCAATTACATTAACTACATCGGCGCGAGCGTCACGCTGCATCCCGATTTCGGCTCGGGACTTTACGCCGGCCAGAGCATCGGCATTCCTTACCAGATCGAAGCGGGCACGCAGCCCCTGGTGCCGGTTAAGCTCACCGCATACGCCAGTGAAAGCGATCCCGGCCCCATGCCGATACCCGCCAACGCGCTCATCGAGGGCTACCCCGCCCCAGGCGATGGCGACCGCCACGTGCTGGTGCTGGACCAAGGCGGCTGCTGGTTGTACGAGCTATACTACGCGCACACCAAGGACGGCGAATGGTCCGCCGATTCCTCGGCGATCTGGGACATGACCATCAACGAGCAGCGCCCCTACACCTGGACTTCCGCGGATGCGGCCGGCTTGCCCGTCTTCGTGGGGCTGGAGCGCTACGACGAAGTGGCAGCCGGGGCTATCAACCATGCAGTGCGCTTCACCCTGCCTACCACGCAAGAGGCGTTCACGCCGCCCGCTTCGCATTGGGCGTCCAGCGTGACGGATCCGAACGCGCCACCTATGGGCATGCGCATGCGGCTCAAAGCCAGCTTCGACATCTCGGGCTTCTCGCCGGCCAACCAGGTGATCTTGACGGCGCTCAAGCAATACGGCATGATCCTGGCGGACAACGGCAGCGCGATTTACATCAGCGGGATGCCGGATAGCAATTGGAACAACAACGATCTCGGAAACCTCAAGAGCATCACGGCATCCGATTTTGATGTCGTTCAGATGGACGAGATTTACACGCCTTCCAACGTGCCGACCGGGCCGGCACCCACGGTGACGAGCTTCACTGCCAATCCGCCGACTATCAGCGCCGGGCAATCGGTCACTTTGAGCTGGAACGTGACCAACTCGATTTACAACATTATCAGCCCGCAGGTAGGGCCGGTCCGGGGAACGAGCGTGGTGGTGACACCCACGGCGACCACGACCTACGGTCTCTACGCTACGAACCAATACGGGCGCAAGATCGTGAAGGTCACCGTCACGGTGCAGTAAGATGGCATCCGTCGAGATCGCCCGCCGCGATTCGATCCTGGTGGTGACCATCAACCGGCCGGAAGCGCGGAACGCGGTAGACGCGGCCACCGCCGCCAGCTTGGCGGACGCATTCCGATCGTTCGATCAAGACGGAACACTGGATGTGGCGGTGCTGACCGGCGCCGGAGGGAACTTCTGTGCGGGCGCCGACCTTAAGGGGATCGCCTACGGCAAAGCGAATTCACTGAGCGAAGACGGAGACGGTCCCATGGGACCGACGCGCATGCTGCTATCGAAGCCGGTGATCGCCGCGATTGAGGGATACGCGGTGGCGGGCGGGCTGGAACTGGCGCTGTGGTGCGATCTGCGCGTGGCGGCGCGGGATGCCACGCTGGGGGTTTACTGCCGCCGCTTTGGCGTGCCGCTGATCGATTTGGGGACCATTCGACTGCCGCGGCTCATCGGACAGAGCCATGCGCTGGACCTGATCCTGACCGGGCGAGGCGTCTCGGGCGAAGAGGCTCTGCGCATGGGGCTGGCGAACCGGCTGGTGGAATCCGGCCAGGCATTGGACGCGGCTCTGGAGCTGGCGCGCACGCTCGCCGGCTTTCCGCAGACCTGCATGCGCTCCGACCGGATGTCCTGTTATGAGCAATGGTCGCTGGCGCCGGGGGAGGCGATGCGCAATGAATACAGGCGGGGCCTGATAGTTCTGCGGAGCGGCGAAACTGTGGCGGGTGCTTCGAAGTTCGCGTCGGGCGGGGGACGGCATGGCGCGACGAGTTGAGGGCGCGATTGCCTGCGTCCGACTAATCGTCAGCGGTCTGGCTGTCCGCGTGACGCCATGGTCCAGCGTATAGATCGCGGCGCGGCCGTTTATCGAACTCGTCCAACCTACCGAGTTGGACTAATTCGGCCTTCTGGTCCGCCCATTCCCGTCCAAGCGATTCCCGCTCTCGATCGGTCAGAGTGGTCGGATCGTCTCCCAAGCCGGTAGTCGCATGCGATCTGCACACGGCCGGCATACCTAGAATCGCCGCTACGAAATGATCCATTCATCATTGAAGGTTTTTGCCTCCAACCACAGCATGTTATTTTGACGAAAGATAATCCGACTCGTAATACTTTGGACGTCCTAGCTGATGACACCGAAAGCACGGCTCTCTATAAGATGGGGTACACGCATTACTGGCACAGACCGCAAACGATTTCCGACGCTCTCTGGTCCTGTATAGGCAGCGACTTCGGCAAGCTGGTTCTCCCGCTGAGCGATGCGGGCGTTGTACTGGCCGGTGGATTGGGCAAGGGACCGCCAGAAATCACTGACAAGGTAATACGATTCAATGGACCGGAGGAGTGCGGACATCCGCCGAACGACGAACTCGTAATTCCATACCCCTCTAACGACGCCGAGGGAATCGGTTCCAGCTCAACCGCAATCGACGGCGACTTCTATGGTCTCGGTGTTACCGTCAAGCATCGTTCCTGCAACGGCTCGTGCTGCTACGAGACGTTTACGCTTGAAAAATCAATGGACGCTTCGGACATGGAGCCGGATGAAGACGGATTGTACATTGGTTACGTGAAGACGGGTTTTCGGCCGTACGATATCGCCGTCACATGCGCTCTTCTTATCACCAAGCATTACCTCGGCAACCAATTTGTCGTCCACAGTAACGGTGCGGACGCTCAGTGGTCCGATGCCCGGCGTATCTGCCAGAGGGTTCTGGGATACGGCGATTGGTTCGGAATCATCGAAGAGCCGATTATCGAAGACGAGCGGGAGGTCAACCTGCGGAGTCTGGTCGAATACAGGCCGCCTGAATTCCCATAGACCACGTCGATGGCCTTGTGCGCTTCCGTGTCGATCAGCACCACCTCGATATTGCCCTGGGAGGAAATCAACTCGAAACGGTTCTCTAACCTGCGTTTCCGACCATCCAGTGGGCTTCGAATGGTGGATCAACAGTCCTGTAGCGGGCATCAACGGGGGTGGTCTACGCCAACAGCGAAGACGGCAACCATATGCCATCGGCCGGGGCGCACGTCCTGCAGAACATCTTTCAGCAGCTTGCGGTGGGCGCGGCATATACCCAGGTTCACTCGGCGACGATGGAAACATTTATTCACAGAACGACGGGCATCTGTTCGTGGTGAGCAAGTGAGACAGACGGCGCTATCCGAGATCCTCTGCCGGTGAGGCTCCGAAATCGGGTGCGATGTGCTCACAAATGAGATGTAGGACTAGTCGCGGATTCATGATGGGAAACGGAACGTGTGCTTGGCTGTCATCGATATGCAGGTGGCAGCGCGGAACGGTCAGAGGATCGTGCCAAGTTTCAGGATTCAGGTGAATTCGGACCATCCTTATGTTGCGTGACGATGGCAGGCGTAAATGGAAACGGAATCGCTTCACGAGCCAACCCTGCTGTTCCTGCTCGAGTTGAATGTTGAATTCGAGCCGGCCATCGTCGGAGAACTTTGCCCCTAGGCACGCCAACTCAACGAGACCGCCTTGGACCGTCGCAAGTTGTGGGACTCGGTCGTCCGTGCGCTTCATCCGTGCATAGTCAACCTGGCGGGAAAGATAATCCCGAAGGCTTCGCCGCAGGTGGTCCGGTGGCTCCAGGAACATTCCGCCTAAGGCGACCTGTGTTTCGGCCTCGCGATCTCGTGCAAGCTGTAAGAGTTCGTCCTCGACGCTCACGCCGGCACGCCTCTGAATGCCTCGTCTGGGCTGATTGTGAGGATGTCTGTAAGGCGGCTGCGCAGGTTGGGAGCCGCTCTCAAAGTCTGCTCGGCGGCCTTGTGGTTGGCTAGTAGCAGCACCGCGCCGGTGCCCGTCAACAAGACAATATTGCGGTCGAGCGCACGGACCAATTCGGCAATCCAACGGTGCAAGGCAATGAGCGTCACCGGCGAACCGCCGTCTCGCGTGAACACATCTTCCAACTTGTCCGGCCGCACTTCCTCCGCCGCGAACGCCTGGAGGCGGACTCCGAGCTGAACCTCAACCTCGGCCGCAATGTCAGCCTGGACCGCTTGGATGGCGGCGGTGTCGCAGATGAGTAAGTAGAGGGACGCTTTGTCTTGTCCGATAGCGGCGAGCCTTCTGACGAGGCGGAAAGCCGTTGTAGGTGAGAATTCTGTCATGCAGGTTTGGGCAGAACCTTGGCAAGTGCGGGATGAACCACAAAGGACTCACGTCCGCCGCTGAAATACTCAAGGACCTGACGGTTGACGAGCAACTCCTTCGCAGTCGAATTCTCGATCGGAAACCCACCGTCATCGCTCAAGCGCCGAAGAAGCCTCTTGTGAGTATTGCCCAAGCCAACCAGATAGCGGTTCCCGAGTTGTTTGATCGCGGCGTTGACGTGGCGACGGGAAATGCGATCCTCATCGTCGCGATAAGCGTACTCGGCGGATGATCGGGCTAACGTCAGGAGATCGCGCAACACACCGCCTGAATACTTCGCAATAGTCGTTATCTCCGCGCCGTCGATAAGATCGCGTGCGCCGCGGCGCTCCAGGATTTGCCGTAGGAAGTCCGAGTGTTGAGGATCGGCTGCCGCGGCGGGGATGTGCTTGACCAAGTCGAAATAATCTTGCAGGAATCGGCTTTTGTCGTACCAGAGCAGCAACGGAGCCACGATGATTACAGATACCTTCGTACCCTTCAACGCCTGGAGATCCTGCTCCGCAAACTCCCGGAAAAGCTCGGGTTTGATCAAGCGGTCGAGGCCGTCGACTAAAAGCGTAATCTGAGCCTCGTCGTCCAGCAGCGGCGAGGCGATCCTGACGAACTGGTCGAGGATTTCCGCTACCTCACGCCGCAGCGCTGGGAATCTCAGCTTCATTACTCCGGGGACTTTCACCGGGACATATGATTCCTCGTAGTCCGGTTCATAGTCGTAAGGTTCGGGCGGTTGCCGGACCCAGTTAGTCTTGCCGAATGCCAACTCGCGCAACGTCCTATTGGCCGCCTTGACGGCCTCGGGCAATTCCGTACCCGCTTTCTTTAGCCGCAAGCGAACGCGTGAGTAAAGCCGCATGCCGGCGCTGGCGAGGATCGCCCCGGTGCTGATCTCGTTGAGGTCAGTGTAATCCGCGAGATCCACCAACACGTTCACAGCATCAGAGTGGCGGTTGAGGACCTTTTCTGTCAGTCGCAGTTCGGTGGTCTTTCCCGATCCGATGCCGCCAACGAGCGCCATTTGTGAGCCACGGGTCAACTCGGCAGTGTTTGCGAATGCAACATGAATAGGGGGTTGTCCGGCATCGCGAGGATCGTGTTCGGGGGCAACGATCAGACCGTTGGCCAATAAACCTTGGGACCCGATTGGGTTGAGACGCTCGAGGAAGGGTCTATATACTTGCCGTCTGTCGAAAGCAACCGCGCCCGGTTTCGAATCTGTTTCCATCCGCACCTAACGCTAGTATAAGAGATCCTCACGCCCCGCAGGCCCGCCGCAGTTCCTCCCCCAACCTCTCCAACTGTTCCCCTTCCACCTTCTTGCCCCCGGCAGTCACATAGAACACGTCGATCGCCTTGTGTGCCTCCGTGTCGATCAACACCACCTCGATATTACAGCCCTGGGACGAAATGGCCGCCGCCAGATCGTACAGCAGCCCCGGCCGATCCTGCGCCACGATTTCAACCAACGTGGCGCTCTCCGACGCCCGCGGATTGAAGGAAACCGCCGTCCGAACAAACGAATTGCGGCTGGGCGGCGCGGGCTTGGGGCGGTGCTGCAAAAGCTGCCGCACATCCAGACGGCCGAGCACCACCCGCTCCACTGTGGTGCGCAGGCGGTCCATCTCGGTGGGGTTCAGCTCCAGCGTGCGCGTGGGATCCGCGAACGTGAAAGTGTCCAGCACGGTTCCCTGCTGGTTTGAAAATGCCTCCGCCTTCAAAATATTCATGCCGAAACTGGAAAGCGTGCCGGCCGCTGAGGCGAACAAAAACGGCCGGTCGCCGGTCACCAGCGTCAGACGATAGGCCGCTTCCATTTTGTCCAGCGCCACGGCCACGCCGCGCTGTCGGTAGATACCGTCCAGACGCAGGTGCGCCTCCGTCTCCTCCGCCGTGTGAGTAAGCGCATAACGCCTTGGGAGACCCGCGAGAAAGGCGCGCTTCTCGGGCGCATCGTCGGCGGCGCTCTGGATGCGGTCGGTCTCCAGTTCGCGCGTCAGCTCGTTGTAAGTCACCAGGTAGAGCTGCCAGAGCGCCTCGGCGCGCCAGGGCGTCATGGCCGTAGGATTGACCGCGCTGATATCCGCGTAGGTCATCAGCGTAAGGGCTTTGAGGCGCTCCACGGTTTCCACGCGCTGCGCCATCTCCCGAGCCGTGGCCGGGTCCAGCAGGTCGCGCGAGCTCATCACGGCGGACATATCCAAATGGCGCCCGATGAGGAAGCGCACCAGCTCGCGCTCGGGCCGGGGCATCTGGATGCGCTCCATGGCGGGTTCGGCCGAATGGAGCGACGCGTCCGCGTGGCCGCCGTTCTTGCGCGCCTTCCCTACGTCGTGAAACAGCAGCGCGAAAACGAGCAGCGCGAGTTCCTCCATCTCGGACAGAAGATCGCCATAGCGCTTGCTGCCCGCATCGCGCGTGTTGCGCAAACCCGCCAGCACTTGCAGAGTGACCAGGGTATGCTCATCCACCGTGTAGCGATGATAGAAATCCCGTATGACCAGACATTCGATCTGCCCCAGCTCCGGAAAGACCGCGCGCAGCACTCCGGTATCGTGCATGCTCCGCACGGCCTCGGCGGCGTATGGCAGTGAGAAGATCTCCTTGAGCGCCGGCCAGATGGGCCGCGGCTCGGCAAACCAGCTCGCGAACTGCGGCAAGACGGCGGCCAGCCGCTGCTCGGTTTCCGGCGAGGGCCGTATCCCGTGGCGCGCTACGAATTGAAACAGGCGCAGCGCCAGCTCCGGCTCGGCTTCCAACCCGTGCGGCACGCGCAGGTGGACCCGCTCCCGCGACACCGTGAAATCGGCGTTGGAAAGGCGCGTGCGCCAATCCTTGAACTGCGCGAAAAGCGAACTGTTTTGCGCCTCGCTGGATTCCAGTTCGCGCGCCGCCGCGCGATAGACATCCCGCGCCTGCCGGAAATACTCCCGCATCCACGCGGCGGCGCCCGGCGCCTGCCACTGTTCCGCGGCCTCTTCCTGAGCCTCGAAAGTAAGCGCGTTGTTGTCCCGTCCGGCGCGGGCGTGCAGATAGCAGCGCAGGCGCGCCAGGAAGAGAAATGCCGGCTGCCCGTCCGCGGCCGGCGCGCCGCGTATCTGGGCCAGCCAGCGCACCAGTTGATGGTCGCGCAACCCTCCGGGAGTGTCTTTGATATTCGGCTCGAGATGATAGTAAGTGTTCTGATATTTCGTGTGACGCTCATGGGTGAGGCGCGCCAGGTTGCGGATCAACCCCTCCCGCTGCGCGTGCAGGAAGCGCGGCAGCTTCCCGGCAAAACTGGCGTACAGCAGGCGGTCTCCGGCGAGGAACCGCTGATCCAAGAGGCTGACGTTCAGCTCAATGTTCCGATCGTGCAGTTCGGCGCACTCCGCCGGCGTGCGGATGGAATGGCTGAGCCGCAATTTGGAATCCCACAGCGTCTGAAGAAACGCGCCGATCCGTTCGCGGGCATCCTGCGCCAGCCGGTCGTTCTCCACCAGCAGCAGCAGGTCCACATCGGAATAGGGAAACAGTTCGCGCCGGCCGTAGCCGCCCACGGCCAGCAGCGTCAGTCCGGCCGGGACGAGCGGCCAAAGCAAATCGGCGGCGGCCCGCTCCACCAAGCGATCCACCTGCGCCGTGCGTTCCGCGAGAGCGCGTACCGGATCGCTACAGTGCGGCATCTCCACGGTCGTCGTTCCGTATGCGGATCGCCTCCGCCACCTCGTACACGAACACCTTGCCGTCGCCGATCTTGCCGGTGCGCGCCGCCGCGGTCAGGGTCTTGAGCACTTCCGCGAACCGGTCGTCGCCGACCACCAGTTCGATTTTGACCTTGGGCAAAAGATCCACCGTGTATTCGCGGCCGCGATAGACCTCCTTGTGGCCCTTCTGCCGGCCATGTCCGCGCACCTCGGAGATGGTCATGCCATCCACGCCGATGCCCATCAGCGCTTGCTTGACGTCATCCAGCTTGAAGGGTTGAATCACAGCCTCGATTTTCTTCATCACGCCTCCAGATTGTAGCCTTCCTCGCCGTGCAGGCTGACATCCATCCCCTGGATCTCTTCGAGATCGGTGATCCGCAAGCCGATCAACGCGTCGACGATCTTCAGAATGATGAGCGTGCCCACAATGGCTATGGCCCACGCGATAGCGCACCCGATCGCCTGGTTCCAGACCTGTCCGGCGTGACCATCCACGAAACCCAGAGGCAGCGTCTTGCCCGTGGCATCTTTGAAGCCGTCGTTCACCAAGCTGGTGGCGAAAACGCCCGTCAGAATCGCGCCGAGCGTGCCACCGCAACCGTGCACGCCAAAGGCATCCAGCGAGTCATCGTAACCCAGCTTCTGCTTCACCTTGGCAACCATCAGATAGCACACGATGCCCGCCAGAAAACCGATCAACAGCGCCGGGAACGGTTTCACGAATCCGGAGGCCGGAGTGATGGCGACCAGTCCGGCCACTGCTCCGGAGATGCCGCCCAGCACGGTGGGCTTGCCGCTGTCGATCCACTCCACCAGCACCCATCCCAGGGCCGCCGCGGCCGCTCCGAAGTGCGTGGCCACAAAAGCGCTCGTCGCCAGACTCGAAGCCGCCAGCGCGCTGCCTGCGTTGAAGCCGAACCAGCCCACCCAGAGCAGGCAAGCGCCGATAAAGCTGATCACCAGGTTGTGCGGCTTCATAGGCTCGTCCGGATAACCCAGCCGCTTGCCCAGGTACAGCGCCGTGACCAGCGCCGAAACGCCGGAGGTGATGTGCACCACCGTGCCACCGGCGAAATCGAAGCACGGCACCTTGCCGCCCAGGGCCGCGTTCAGGAATCCGCCTTTGCCCCACACCATGTGCGCCATCGGGAAGTACACGAGGAATGCCCACAAAACCATGAACAGCAGCATGGCGCTGAATTTCATGCGTTCGGCGAACGCGCCAGAGATCAGCGCCGGCGTGATGATGGCGAACATCAACTGGTAGACCATGAAGGTCTGGTGCGGGATGGTGCCCGCGTAATCGGGGTTTGGCGCGCTGCCTACGCCGTTGAGCAGCGCGTAGCGCAGATCGCCGATGAATGGAAGACCTTCGCCGAAAGCCAGGCTATAGCCCACCACGGCCCACAGCACCGTGATCACGGCCATCATGATGAAGCTCTGCATCATGGTGCCCAGCACGTTTTTGCTGCGTACCAGGCCGCCGTAAAACAGCGCCAGCCCCGGTCCGGTCATCATCAGCACCAGCGCCGCGCTCATCAGCATCCAGGCGTTGTCGCCGGCACTTTGGGCCGAATGTGTGGCGGCTTCGAGCGCGTTTACTTTCGCTTGCAGGTCGGCGGTGCTTTGCGCCAATGCGGCAGCGGGCGCACAGCTAAAGACAAACAGACAAAACTTCACCGAGGGTGATCTCCAACGAGGCGGAATGCGTTTCGGACGGTTCTTCCCCTATTGTGCAACGGCGCCGGAAGGGAGCCCAAACGGAAGATTTTATGGACGCGATTGAAATTTTCTATTTTCCGAGTGCGGCGGACCGAATGGCGCGGCGGACTCACTCGAAGGCACGCCGGTATTGCTTGGGGACCTCGACTTGCGCGCCGAGTTCCTTCGCGGCGTGCAGAGGCCAGTAGGCATCTCGCAGGAACTGGCGCGCCAGCAGCACCATGTCTGCTTGCCCCTTGCGAATGATCCCATCGGCCTGATGGGGGTCCGTAATCATGCCCACTGCCCCCGTGAGGATATCGGTTTCGCGCCGTATGTGATCGGCGAAACGCACCTGGTATCCGGGACCGGGCTGGACCTTCGCGTACGGGACCATCCCACCGGAGGAGCAATCCAACAAGTCCACACCGAGCGGCTTGAGGCGCCGTGCCAGCTTTGTCGAATCCTCCACCTGCCAGCCTTCTGGAACCCAGTCGACGGCCGAGATGCGCATGAAAAGAGGCAGGGTGTCCGGCCACGCGCCGCGGACCGCTTCGACCACTTCCAGCGCAAACCGTACGCGGCCGTCGAATCCACCGCCGTACTCGTCCTGGCGCCGGTTCGCCAGCGGCGACAGAAACTCGTTGATCAGGTAGCCGTGCGCACCGTGGATCTCGACCACCTGGAATCCCGCGGCGGCGGCCCGGCTTGTGGCGGCCGCGAACGCCTCGATGATGGAGTAAATTTCGGGCCTGCTCAGTTCCGCGGGCGCGGGCTCCGTCATCCGGAAAGGAACGGGACTGGGCGCTACCGGCGGCCAGCCGCCCTCCTCGGAGGCCGGAATCAAAGCGCCGCCTTCCCAAGGGACCCGCGTGCTGGCTTTGCGTCCGGCATGCGCCAACTGGATGCCGGGCACCGCGCCGTGCTCGCGGATGAAGCCCGCGATGCGCGCGAGCATCTCCACATGCTCGTCCTTCCATAGCCCCAGGTCGGCTGGCGAAATGCGCCCGCGCGGCTCGATAGCGGCGGCTTCGGTCATCACCAGCCCCGCGCCGCCCACCGCGCGGCAGCCGAGATGCACCAGGTGCCAGTCGTTGGCAAAGCCATCCTGGCTCGAGTACTCGCACATCGGGGAGACCGCGATGCGATTCCGGAAGTTCACGCCGCGGATGGTCAGGGGAGCGAAGAGGTCGGGCATGGGATGGATTAGGATTCCTATGATCGTTTTAACATGGAGTGTACGATGGCTGCGCGCAGCTATGCGCGACTATGGACGGGGATGGAGGATCTTAGCGTATGAACCATCGCCAGTTGGGCACCAGCGGCGTGCGTGTATCGGAACTGTGTTTGGGCACCATGACGTTCGGCTCGCGCTTCTTTCATATTGCCGCGGTGGACCAGGACGGAGCCAATCAGATGGTCGCCCGCGCACTCGAGGCTGGCATAAATTTCTTCGATACGGCGGACGTGTACTCGTTCGGCGAATCGGAAGAGACGCTGGGCCGCGCACTGCAGCATTGCGGCGTCAAGCGCGAATCCGTGGTGGTGGCCACCAAGGTCTTCGCGCCCATGAGCCAGGCGGCGGCCGAGCGTAAAGGCGACGTCAACAACTACGGCCTTTCGCGCCAGCACATCATGGCCGGCTGCGAAGCGAGCCTGCGGCGGCTCGCCACCGACTACATCGACCTATACCAGGTGCATGGGTGGGACCTGCTTACGCCCGTCGAGGAGACGCTGCGCGCGCTCGACGACCTCGTGCGCCAAGGCAAAGTGCGATACCTGGGCGTTTCCAACTGGCCCGCGCGCCACCTGATGAAAGCGCTGTGCCTGGCGGACGCTCGCGGCTGGGAGCGCTTCGTCTCGCTGCAGGCTTATTACTCGCTGGTGGGCCGCGATCTGGAACACGAGCTGGTTCCACTGTGCCGCGAAGAGGGGCTTGGCGTGCTGCCGTGGTCGCCGCTGTCAGGCGGGTTTTTGACGGGCAAGTTTCGCCGCGGCCAGCCGGGACCCGTTGGCGCGCGCCGAAGCAGTTTCGAATTTCCGCCCATCGATCAGGAGCGCGGCTTCGATGCGGTGGAAGCGCTCGACGCGATGGCGCAGGAGAAGGGCGCCACGATTCCGCAACTGGCGCTGGCGTGGCTGTTGGCGCAGCCTGCCGTGAGCGCGGTCATCATTGGCGCGAACCGGATCCAGCAATTGGAAGACAATTTGAAAGCCGCGGAGGTGCGCTTGTCCGCCGCGGAGGTGGAACGGCTCTCGGCCACCACCCAGCCCGTCACGCTGTATCCGCAGTGGATGGTGGAACGCCAGAACAGCCGTTGGCGGTGAGGGGGCGCACCGTGACGTACGCCTCAGCGCGGGTGGCCCATGGGTGTACTTCAGTTCGCTGTTGGCAGGCGAAAACGCCTGCCCCACCTTCTTAGGCACTCTTTGGGGAAAATCTAGAAACGCCAGGAGCGAACTTCAGGTTCAGCCAACGTAGCTTGGTTCTGGCCCGGCGCTACGCTTCAGTCCCTTCCGCCCGCCCCTCGCTCAACAACCACTTGGCATACTCCCGGACACTCGCCAGCCGCACCGGCATGGCCTCCAGGGTGTAGCGCATGTCGATGACGTCGCCGCGCGCATAACTGAGCGAAAGCGCCGCGAGGGCTTCGTCCAGTGCTCTGCGGGCGGCGTCCTTACCGGCGCGCAGGACGGATTCCAGCATGTATTCGATGGTGAACGGCGCGCCCGCCAGTTCCTCGAAGATGCGCACGACCTCCAACGGGCTGAGCGCTTCCGGACCTCCCAGCGGCAGGATGGCATTGTGCGCGGCCGGGCTGGCAGGCGATCGCATGGCAAAATCCGCCACGTTCGCGAAGGAAATCCAACTGATGGCGTTCTCGCCCGATCCGTAGATGCGCGCATGGCGTCCGGCCACGTCGAAGCCCACCGCCGGGCTCAGCCAGATTTCCATGAAAAACGTGGGCCGCAGAATTGTGTAAGTCATGCCGCTGGCGATGACCGCCTGCTCCACTTCGCGCTTGGCGCGCTGCAAGGCGAAATCCTCGGCCATCGGCGAAAACGAAACGAACACAAAATGTCTCACGCCGGCGGATTTCGCGGCTGCCACGAGCGACAGTTGGCCCAGGCGGTCGACCGCATCGATGGAATCGCCGGGCTGCCGCGAGAACACTGACGAAGCCGTCGAGAAGACCACATCCGCGCCTTTGCAAGCAGCCTGGAGCGAAGCGGGATCCTTCAAGTCGCCGGCTGCCAGTTCGGCGCCCGCTTTCCGCAGCTCGTCCAGCCGGGAAGCATCCGCTAGCGGCCGCACCAGCGCGCGCACCGGCTTTTGATTGGTGGCCAGCCGACGGCAGATTTCGCCGCCCAGCAAGCCGGTAGCTCCTACCACAAGGTTCATATCGTGAAGTGATTTTCTCCAGGATGTAGATCCCGGGTCTGGCCCTGCCACATGAACTGGCCCTCTACGCCGGCGGGCAGAGTTACACCGGCTTCCAGTTTACCGTTATCGAGCGCGAGGCTCACCGCAACTTCGCCCTTGGGATGCGGGATCGCGCCGGATACGTGTGTCAGCTTGCCGAGGTATGGGCGAATCACGACGCGCGCGAAGCCGGGCGCGGAGGAATCGATGCCCAGCACCGTACGGAAGAGTTCGAAATTGGGGCTGGCGCCCCAGGCGTGGCAATCGGAACGCGTGGGCTCGGCGGTTTCGGCCCACGTGGTCAAGCCGAGGTCGAGCATGGTGCGCCAGGGGCCCAGCATGTCCAGGTATCGATCGCCCGCGCCAGCTTTATTCATGGCGGAATGCAAATAATGGCGGAAGTAGATCGAGCACTGCACCAGGCTCTGGTCCTGGGCGACGCGCTCGATCAGGTCGCGGGCTTCGTCGCCCTCGCTGACGCCGGCCAGCACCGCCAGCGCGTTGGCCTGCTGCGAATATTCGCGGTTAGCGGTTCCTGCAGCGGGCGTGTCGGCGAACAGAAGCCGGCCGGCGTCCCAGTAAAGACGGCGCGCGGAATCGCGCAATCGGGCGGCGGCCTGGCGATCTTCTTCCGCGAGCGCTTTGTTCCCCAAGGCGGATTCCATCTCCGCGGCCCACTGATAGGCCAGCAGCAATTGCAGATCGAGCGGCGCGGAATTGCCACCGTTGAGAGCGGGCGGTACGCCGCTTGCCCACTCTTTGGTCCAGTCGACGAAGTTCCACCACGGGAGACGGCCCAGCGACCCGTTGGACTCCTGGCGCGCGGCAAAGAACCAAAGGACTGCGCGCACGCCGGGCAACATCCCGCGCACGAACGCGGGATCGTCCTGATACATCCAGTAATCGTGCAGCATGCCGATCCACCAGAGGGAAAACGGCGGGATGTATTGCTGCAGCCGCGAGGGCGCCCGGCTGTAGGTGGCGCCTTCAGCGGTGCGCGAGGAATTCAATAGCTCGATGGCGTTGCGCAACAGGCGGCCGTCGCCGGTCATATAGAGCGACACGAGACCCTGCACACGCGTGTCGCCGGCATACTGCAGTTGCTCGTAATACGGGCAATCCATGTAGGTCTCGTTAGCGCAGAGGCGCGCGGTGCGCCAGCCTGTATCGAGGATCTTCTGGATCTCGGCGGAGCCGGCGTCGAAGCGGGCTTTGCGTTCGAACGGATAGCCGGTGTAGATCCCGCTGAGATCGTCGATGGTGAGCGGCTGATCCTGCGTTTCAATGGTTAGCTGCAGATAGCGCCAGGTGCGCCACCAGAGCGGCTCGAAGTGCCGGTGCTGGCCGCCGTCGGAGATGAACGTGTCGTGCGCGCCGATGAATTGCTTGTAGGCGATTTCGTTGCGGTTGCCCTTGTTGACGGGGCCACGCGCGTCCAGGAGCCATAGGGATTCGGCATATCCCACGTCGATCCGTGCGCCCTCGCCGCCGCTGACAGTCAGTTGCGGGTAACCGGTGGTCAAGAAGGTCTGATCGAAGAGCAGCGTGGCCTTGATGTGCGGCGGAATCTCGTGGGTATCGGCGCCCGGGGCTAAAACAACCTGTCGCCAGTCTACTCGCGAACGCAAGACGGTGAGGGGCTGCGGCGTCAATTCCATCGGCGGGATGGAACGCGGCACCAGCATCCAGCGATTGGGACCATCCTGCGCATCGCGCGGCGATCCTGGACTGATCACGGTGCCGCGGGGCCAGGCGGAGTCGTCGAACCCCGGCTGTTCCCAACCCCAGGGATAGAGCTTGGCGTCGATGAGTTCGCCGGGACCGGTGACGTAGTAGAAACGGAACATCTCGCGGTCGCGCGGCGCGGGCGAATAGGCCGGATCGCGAATGCCTTTCCATTGATTGACCGGTGGAGCAGGAAAATCCGGAAAACAGCCGGTATCCACGATGCCGGCCGGTCCATCGCCGTGTACCAGCAGGCCGGTGCGGTTGGTGATCTGCGCTTCGGGTGCCAGTTCGCCGAAATTCCAAACCACCGCTGCCAGCACGTTCTTGCCTGGCTTGAGATGGCGGGCGATATCCAGCGATTCATAGCGCCAGTGCTGCAGATCGCCGCGGGCCGGACCCAGACTCACCAACTCGCCGTTGACATACAGCTTGTAGCGATTGTCGGCAGTGACATGGATCGGAAACGTGGAGGGCGCCGCAGCCAGCTCAAACACGCGCCGGAAATGATAAACGCCATAGTCGAACGGCGAAGTATCGGGAACCGAGATCCAGCAGGCGTTCCAGGGACGCGTCAACAGATCGGGGTTAGCCGCGCTTAAAGAAGAAAAACTTAGCCACAGATGCACACAGATGCACACAGATAAGAACGGTTTCATCCGCGTGCATCTGCGTGCATCTGCGGCTGAATTCTTACGCATAGCTGCTGACTGCGGCCGCGTTCTTTTCGCCTCTCTCTTTCGCGGCCCGCTCCAGGTAACCGCTCTCGCGGAAGGCCTTCAGCGGTTCCACCGGGATGCCGTTGGCCTTGCGCCATTCGCGTATGGCCGGGCGTACGTCCGTGGCGAAAGCTTCCTTCAGGCACTCCTCGGCATCCACCAGCGCGGACTTGCTCTGATAGCGCGCCAGCGCTTCGTGATCCACCAGAGCTGCCTTGGTGTAGAGTTCCTGCGCCGTCATGGCGGTCTGGATCATCTCCTCGATCTTGTCTTTCAGGTTGTGGCTCTGATCCACCATGTAAGCGATCTCGGCGCGCTGGCCGGTTTCCCATTCGAACAGCGCAATCTCGTGGAAGATGCGGAAAATCTGATAAGGGTCGATGCACCCCAGCGTCAGGTCGTCGTCGGCGTAGCGGCGGTCGTTGAAATGGAAACCGCCCAGCATGTGTTCGGACAGCAGCCAGGCTACGATCTGTTCGATGTTCTGCGCCTGATAGTGATGGCCTGTATCCACCAGCACCTTGGCCTGCGGTCCCGCGTTGCGCGACATCAGCAGCGACATGCCCCAATCCGCGATATCGGTATGATAGAAAGCTGGCTCGAACGGCTTGTACTCGACCAGCATACGCTGGTTGGGCTCCAGATTGCGGTGGGCTTCGATCAGGCCTTCTTCGAACCAGCGGCGGCGCTGCCGTATGTTCGCCGTGCCGGGATAGCTGGAGCCGTCCGCGAACCACAACGAAATGTCACGGCTGCCGGTGGCGGTGGCGATTTCGATGCAGTCGAGAATGTGCTGCAAAGCCGTACGGCGGATCTCCGGGTCGGGGTTCCCGAGCGAGCCATGCTTGTAAATCTGGTCCTGGAAGACATTCGGATTAATGGCACCGATCTTGACGCCGTAGCGCTCTGCGATCAGCATGACTTCCGGCGCGCTGAATTTACCGTCCGGAAAATCCCATAGGACATGCACCGCCACGGTCGGACAGCAGCCCGTGAAACGATGCACCTGCCCGGCATCGCTCAATTTCTCCGCGGTGGTGGTGGCCGCCGCGGCTTGCTGGAACTTGCCGAAGCGCGTGCCGGTATTGGCGAATCCCCAGGAAGGCAATTCGATGCGGAAGCCATCCAAGGCGTTCCAGATCTTCTGCTCCTGACCGTTGGCGGGCATAGTCTTCCTCCAAAAGATTGCGAAGTCTGATTATATATGGGGGCGGGGTGGCCCGTTTCGCCGCCGCGATGCGGGGTGTTGCGCCGCCTCGATCTGCCCACCGTCTTTCAGGTAGCGCGCGCATCTGGTTTGCACAACCCGGCCATTTGCCGTACAATCACAGTAGACGGTTCCGGAAGCAGGTTTCACTGGAAAATGGCCTCAATCACAACAGTGCGTCAGCGGAATCAACGTCTCGAAGCGCGGGTTACGCAAACTCAGAAAGAACTGATCGAGCGCGCCGCGTGTGTTCAAGGCCGGACCGTAACCGATTTTGTGGTCGGCGTCTTGCAGGACGCGGCAAAGCAAGCCATTGCGGATCACGCCGTCTGGAAGCTAACTCAGGAACAGCAGAAGGTTTTCGTCGACGCGTTGACGAACCCGCCGGCGCCGAACCAAAAACTGCGGGAAGCCTACAAACGGTTCCGGAAACACAAAGCATCCACTCGCCGGTAAGGTCGTTGCGCAACTTTCCAATCGAACCCTTCGGCCCGCAGCACGACCGGCCAAGCTTCCGGTGCGGCAACGAGGCGCTGGACCGCTATTTTCACGAGCGCATCAGGAAAGAAGTCGAGGCAAGGGTCACCGCTGCTTTTGTGATGGCGTACGGCCCGGCGGTCCTCGGCTATTACACGCTTTCCGCTCACAGCATGGAGCGGGGCGCCCTGCCGGAAGAGATCGTTAAGAAACTGAAGTTGCCCAAGTACACGCTCATCCCCGCCACGCTAATGGGAAGGCTCGCTGTGGACCTGAAGTATCAGGGCCGACGCCTCGGTGAAATTTTGCTGATGGATGGACTGGAGCGCAGCTACCTTCATTCCAGCCAGGTGGCTTCGTTCGCCGTTGTCGGCGACGCGAGGGAAAACGCCGTGAAGTTTTACCGGCGATACGGATTTCTGCAGTTGGCGCCGGGACTACGGATGTTCATTCCGATGGAGACCATAAAGAAGCTGATCGGCTCCCCGCCGCGGTGATCCGCCAGCAGCACGAGTGCGGAGTTTTCCCTGGACGCTTCGGAAAAGTGGATGCCGCCCTACCGGCGACTATTAAGACGCAAGCAGTCACGAGCCGCGTCCGCGTCGTAACCTTCAACCGGCGTAAGATCAGGCTTGATAAAATGAAAAGCGGGGGGATTCCTTATGACGGTGATCGAGCTTCCCGATGAACAGGCGGCGGCGCTGAAAGCGAAAGCAGCGGCTGAGGGTCTTTCCCTTGAGGCATGGCTCAACAAGTTGGCTGCCACAGAACCGGTCGCTGCTGAACCGGCCGCCGCGCGTCCGCTACAAACGGCGGCGGACATAATTCTCGCCAGCATGCGCAACGTGCCGCCCGAAATCATGGCGACCATGCCTGAGGATGGCGCGAGCCAGCACGATCACTACATCTATGGCTGGCCTAAAAGAGAGGTATGACCGCGCTATTCGCCGACACGTTCTACTGGGTTGCGCTGGCGGATTTTGCCGACAGCGCGCACCAGCGGGCGCTGACTCTCACATCAGAGCGGGCGTCGTCGGGTATTGTCACCACCGATGAAGTGTTGACGGAATACCTCACGTTTTTTTCGGCGGCACCCGACCCCGTCCGCCGCGAGGCAGCCGATAGCGTGGGGGGCATCTTGGCGAGTTCCGTCATTCGCGTGATCCCGCAAAGCCGGGGATCATTTCTTGCTGGCCTGCAGCTCTATCGCGCCCGGCCCGATAAGGGTTATAGCCTGACAGATTGTATTTCGATGCAGACGATGCGCAAGGAAGGGCTGACCGAGGTGCTCACCAACGACCGGCACTTCGAGCAAGAAGGTTTTCGCGCGCTGTTCCGCGATTAATTCATGGGGAACGAAACCGACACCGCCGTCCGGGAGATCGCCCTAGACGTATACCAGACCCTGGGCTCTGGACATTCCGAGAGCGTATACGACAACGCCATGCAGGTCGGTCTCCGGGTGAAAGGGCTCAAATACGAGAGCCAGAAAGTTTTGGAGTTGACGTATAGAGAGCATTATGTTGGCTACAGTTGTCCCGATTTAGTAGTGGGGTCGGGAGACGACACAATTGTTGTTGAGCTAAAGGCCGTCGCTGGCAAGTTGGGGCCGTCCGAAAAGCAGCAGGTCAGAAATTATATGAAGCTTCTGAATGTCAAGCGGGGCCTCCTGATTAATTTTCCGCAGCCGGGAAAGAATGCAAAGGAGCCGGAAATCATAGAAGTCCCTGAGGAGTAAGGCACTCGGCTCGTCTCACAAACTGCGATGCGGCGATACTTCAGGTGCGGACACGTTGCTCTTGTGCGGTGAAGGATGGGAGTCTAGTGGTGCCAACCTCGCCTCAAATCCCCACCTTCTCAGAAAAGAAGCGCGATATGCTCCGTTTTGCTGGTCATGTGCTGGTTCAGCGTGAAATGGCGAGTTAGCGTACCCCGTAAGCGAGTATAACGCCACTTTCGACGGGCCAGTTTCAGGTAGTGTGGTGTTAGCTGGGAAATTGGATTTTTGCCCTATTCCGCCGCCAACAGTTTCCAGGATTTGTTCCGCTGTCCGGTCTTTAACATGTTCTTCGTAGTGGCCCATTTCCCTCAACCTCAAATCCCAGTCCTCTCGAGTTCGCTCACGTGGATATCATCGTTATGCTCATCTTGGCGGTCTTTCCGTTGCATCAATTAACTCGCTTTCCCCATCACAACCCCGCCTGCACCGCCGCAATCCGCGCCACCGCCGCCCAATCCAAATCCCCTTCCCCGCGCGCGAGCGCAGCCAAAAACCGGTCGCGCAGCACACCGGCCAGCGGCATCGGCACGGCGGCCGACTCGGCTGCCTCCTGCGCCAGGCGCAAGTCCTTGAACCCCAGCCGCAGCTTGAACCCGGCTGGCTCAAATTTCTCCTTGGCCACCGCGCCGCCGTAGCCCGCATAGAGCGGCGAATTGAACAGCGCGCTGTTGACGATCTCCAGAAACTGGCCGGCATCCACGCCTGACTTCCGCACCAGGGCGAATGCCTCGCCCAGCGATTCCAGCGCCGCGGCGATCAGAAAATTGCCGGAGACCTTGACCACATTGGCCAGCCACGGGTCCGGGCCCACTACCGACAAGCCGCGGCCCAGCGTGTCGAAAATGGGCCGGCAGCGCTCGATCTGGTCCGCGGCGCCGGCGGCCACGATCCAGAGTTTCGCGGCTGCGGCCGCCTCCGGACGGCCGAATACCGGCGCTGCGATATAAACCTGACCGCGCGCGGAGTGCAGTTCCGCGAGCCGCTTGGATAGCGCCACGCTCACGGTGCTCATCCCCACGTGAATTGCGCCGCCGGCCAGAGTCTCCGCCACGCCGAGCGCAGCTTGCTCCACCGCGTGGTCGTCGGCGAGCATCGTAATCACCGCCTCCGCGTCGCGCGCGGCATCGCCCACCGAGTCCGCCAGCGCCGCACCGTCGTGCCGCAGCGGCTCGGCATGCGCGCGCGTTCGATTGTGAACCGTCAGTTGGTGGCCGGCACGCAGCAGGTTGCGCGCCATGGCCGACCCCATATTTCCAGTGCCGATAAATGCGAGTTTCATGCTATGTGTCATTTTACGCCGATAGCAGCGGAGAAAACTATGGAGAAGCCCGGCATCACGATCGACATTCCCGGTTTCGGCCCGCGCCACATTGAGACAGTCGTCTCCGATTACACCGGCACACACGCTTGCGGCGGAGCGATCCGGCCCGCGGTGAAGAAGCGGCTCCGGGCCCTGGCGGAGCGCGTGGACCTGCACATCGTGACAGCCGATACTTTCGGCACCGCCGAAAAGGAGTTCCGCGATATCGCCAAGCCGTACCTTATGAAGACCGCCAGGCACGATGCGGAGAAGGAAGCGTATGTAGCCAGGTTCCGTTTGGCGCACGTCGCCGCGTTTGGCAACGGGAATAACGACCGGCTTATGCTGAAGGCGGTCAAGGAAGGAGGAGGTCTGGCGGTCGCCGTGGATAACGGTGAGGGCTGCGCGATCGATGCGCTGCTGAACGCGCATCTCTTTATTGTGGGCGCGGCGAACGCGATCGATCTGCTGCTGGATCCCATGCGGATGAAGGCGACTCTGCGATTTTGAGGGCGGGCGCAAACCGGCGACCTGTCGGCACTTGATCACAACCTCGGTAAATTTCCCGACGCTATCTTGATTGGCTCAGAAGCACTTAATCAGCCGCGGGGCTTCTTTCTCCCCGCCTGCCGGCCAGCCTTGTCGGGCAGCCTCGTGAAGTTCTCGGGCCGCAGCAGGCTGGCCACGGAGATGTCCTCATCGATCGCTTCCCAATGAACGCCGATGCCCCCACCGATTAACTCCCATTCGGATCGTTCCCGCTTTGACGCGCCAGCCAGCCGAGGAAACCACACCAGAGGCACCGAAACCACGCGTCCGTCGGAGAGCGTGACGCACAGCGCATCGGACGAGCACGAAACATCGACGGCAAGCGTTTCAGCTAAGCCTGCGTTCTCCATCGCGATTTGCCGGATCTCAGTCATCTCGTGCGACCGAAAACCCCGCACATCGGCTACCGACACTGGTTCGAGCCAGAACTTCGCGTAACGCCCGGCGTGAGCCACGTGGATGTGCGGCGGTTCCCGCCTTCCATACTGAAGCAGAAGAACCGATACCCACGCACTCTAAGGACGGCGGGCACTTCTACAGTCTACCGCCGCTGACCGCCTCACGACTGGCGCGCCCAGGCCCGGGCAACTGGCACTAGCCCATACTGGCCGGCTGGTCGCCGTCTGCAGCAGGGCAAAGTCCTCAGATGAGTCCACAATCACATTTGGGATAGACCGCTCGGCGAGCGAACTGACAAGTGGAGCCTGCTTTATCTCGCGTTCCCTCGGCGCGACCGGGCCTGAGCGAGTCCTTCCACCTAAGGGCTTTAATCGTTCAAAAGAACACCACCACCAGCCACCAGCCGCTAACCACCATCCACGGCGAGGCGAAGCCGAGCTGCCCCGCGTTACCATAAGCGCATGGCCCCCGTCATCCGCGCCCCACGCGGCACCTCCCTTCGCTGCCATGGGTGGAAACAGGAAGCCGCCATGCGCATGCTCATGAACAACCTCGATCCGGATGTCGCCGAGCGTCCGGCCGACTTGGTGGTTTATGGCGGAGCCGGCAAAGCCGCGCGCGATTGGCCCTCCTTCCACGCCATCGTGCGCGAGCTCGAAAATCTGGCCGGCGATGAAACGCTGTTAGTGCAATCCGGCCGGCCCGTCGGCGTGTTCCGCACGCACGAGGAAGCGCCCCGCGTGCTGATCGCCAACGCCAACCTCGTCGGCCATTGGTCGAATTGGGAGCAGTTCCGCGCGCTCGAGAAACTCGGTCTCACGATGTATGGCCAGATGACCGCCGGAAGCTGGATCTATATCGGCACGCAAGGCATCCTGCAGGGAACTTATGAAACGTTCGCCGCCGCCGCCCGCAAGCATTTCGGCGGATCGCTCGCTGGCCGGTTGGTGGTCACTGGCGGCTTGGGCGGTATGGGCGGAGCCCAGCCCCTGGCGGCCACCATGAATGGCGCGGCGTTCCTGGGCGTCGAGGTGGATCCCGCGCGCATTCGCAAGCGCATCGACACAGGCTACTGCGACGTGATGACAGACTCGCTCGACGAAGCGCTCGCCATTCTGCGCGAGGCCATGGCAGCCGGTCAACCCAAGTCCGTGGGACTGGCCGCCAATTGCGCCGAGCTGCTGCCCGAGCTGGTGCGCCGCGGCGTGGTCCCCGATGTGGTCACCGACCAGACCAGCGCGCACGATCCCCTCAACGGCTACATACCCGCGGGTTACGACGTCGCGCAGGCCGCCGAATTCCGTGCCCGCGACCCGCAGGGCTATCTGAACGCGTCGCTCGATTCCATCGCCGTGCATGTGCGCGCCATGCTCGACCTGCAGCGCATGGGCGCGGTGGCTTTCGATTACGGAAACAACATACGGCGCTTCGCGGCGGACCGCGGTGTCACTGACGCTTTCCGCATTCCCGGCTTCGTTCCCGAGTACATACGGCCGCTGTTCTGTGAAGGGCGCGGGCCGTTCCGCTGGGTGGCGCTTTCGGGTGAGCCGTCGGACATCGCGGTCACCGACAAGCTCATCTGCCGCCTGTTCCCCTCCAACCCCGCCTTGACCCGCTGGATTTCGCTCGCGCAGCAGAAGGTACATTTCCAGGGCCTGCCGGCGCGCATTTGTTGGCTGGGTTACGGCGAGCGCGCCGCGGTCGCGCTGGAGATGAACCACATGGTGGCCACCGGCAAGCTGCAAGCGCCCATCGTGATCGGCCGCGACCACCTGGATTGCGGCTCGGTAGCCTCCCCTTATCGCGAGACCGAAGACATGCTGGATGGCAGCGACGCCGTAGCGGACTGGCCCATTCTGAACGCGCTGCTCAACACAGCCTCCGGCGCAAGCTGGGTTTCCGTGCACAATGGCGGCGGCGTGGGCATTGGATACTCGCAACATGCCGGTCAGGTGACCGTGGCCGATGGCACGGAGCAATCGGCGCGCTGCCTGGAACGCGTCATGACCTGCGATCCCGGCATCGGCGTCCTGCGGCACGTGGACGCCGGATACAAAGAAGCCATCGAATTCGCCGATCGCGCCGGGCTGCGGGCGCCTATGCGGAGTCTTGAGTAACGCCGCATGATCACGCTAGTCAGGGGTGCGCGCCAGTTACTGACGCTGCGCGGCGATAGCGGGCCGCGGCGCGGAGAAGCGCTGCGCGATCTCGGCATCGTCCCCAACGGCGCCGTGTTGATCAAGGATAGCGTCATCGTAGACGCCGGACCCGCGCACCGCGTCGAGAAGCTGCCGGAAGCGGGCCGCGCACGCGAGATCGATGCGGCCGGCCGCGTGGTCATGCCGGGTTTCGTGGACAGTCACACGCACCTGATCTTCGGCCGGCCGCGGCTGGTGGATTACGAAATGCGGCTCGCCGGGGCCAGCTACGCGGAAATCGCGGCGGCCGGCGGCGGCATTCTTTCCAGCGTGCAAGCGGTCCGTTCGATGCCGGCCGCGCAGCTCGAAACGCAGGCCCGCGCGTTCCTGCTGGCCATGGCCCGCCACGGTACAACCACGCTGGAGGCCAAGTCCGGCTACGGTCTGGATGAAGCCGGTGAGATCAAAACGCTACGCGTGCTGGTCAAGCTCAACGGCAATCCGCTGGAGATCGTGCCGACGTATTTGGGCGCGCACGTGCCACCTCCCGAATACCGGGGCGACAACGACGCCTACGTCGATTGGATGGCCGCCGAAGTGATGCCCAAGATCCGGCAGCGTAAGCTGGCACGCTTCGTGGACGTCTACTGCGACAGTGGCGCTTTTACGCTCGACCAGTCGCGGCGCTACCTGGAGCACGCGAGCCGCATGGGCTTCGGCCTGAAGATCCACGCGGAGCAGTTCTCGCGTACCGGCGCGGCGCGGCTGGCGGTGGAGATGGAGGCGGCCAGCGCCGACCACCTCGAACAGGCGGGCGAGGAAGATATCCGCGCGCTGGCGCAATCGAACACGGTCGCGACCCTGCTGCCGGGATCCGTGTTTCACCTGGGCCTGCGCGCATATCCGCCCTCCCGCGCGCTGATCGAAGCTGGCGCCGCGGTAGCGCTGGCCACGGATTTCAATCCCGGCACCAGTCCGACATACAGCATGCAGATGGTGCTCTCGCTCGCCTGCAGCCAGATGCGCATGTCGCCCGCGGAAGCGATAGCCGCTGCGACGATCAACGGCGCGCACGCCCTACGCCTCGCCGATCGTATAGGCTCGCTCGAATCCGGCAAACAAGCCGATCTGCTGATCCTCAACGTCAACGACTACCGCGAACTACCGTATTACTTCGGCACGAATAACGTGCGTGCAACCATAAAACGAGGAGTGATTCTTCCGTGTCAACAACCATTGTCGAGTGCGTACCGAATTTCTCCGAAGGCCGCGATGCATCCAAAGTAGACGCCATCATCGAAGCCATCCGATCCGTGCGCGGCATCGCGATCCTCGACCGCGAGCTGGATGCCGACCACAACCGCTCGGTGATCACCTTCGCCGGCCCGGCCACAGCCGTGGTCGAAGCGGCGTTCCGCGGCGTCGAGCGCGCCATCGGCCTGATCGATCTACGCCAGCACACGGGCGTGCATCCACGCATCGGCGCGGCGGACGTGGTGCCGTTCGTGCCGGTCGAAGGCGTCACGCTGGATGATTGCGTGCGCCTCGCCAACGAGCTTGCGCAGCGGCTCTGGGAGCGCCTGCAAGTTCCGGTTTACCTTTACGAAGCCGCGGCCCGCCGGCCCGACCGCCTCAACCTGGAGAACATCCGGCGCGGCCAGTTCGAGGGCTTGCGCGACGAAGTGCGCACGAATCCCGATCGCCGGCCCGATTTCGGAGAAGCGGAGCTGCACCCCAGCGCTGGCGCCACGGTCGTCGGCGCGCGCAAGTTCCTGATCGCTTACAACATCAACTTGAACACCGCCGACGTGGAGATCGCCAAACGCATCGCCAAGGCGATACGGTTTTCATCCGGCGGTTTCCGCTATGTGAAGTCGATGGGCGTGCCGCTGGCGTCGCGCAACCTGGCGCAGGTGTCCATGAATCTCACGGATTTCGAGCAGACCCCCATACATCGCGTCTTCGAAGCCGTGCGCGCGGAGGCGGCGCGCTACGGCGCGTCGATCGTGGGAAGTGAGATTGTGGGGTTGATCCCCAAACGCGCGCTCGAAATGACCGCCGAATGGTATTTGCAGGTGGAGAACTTCCATCCTAGTCTGGTATTAGAGAACCGTCTCGCCGAGGCCGCTACAGTGGATGGATTGAACGAGTTTCTGGATGAGCTAGCCGCGCCCACCGCGACACCTGGAGGAGGCAGCGCAGCGGCTGCGGCTGCGGCCATGGCTGCCGCACTCGGGGCGATGGTTTCGGGGTTGGCCAAGCTGCCTGCGGAAGCCTTCGAGGCTGATCGCCAATTCTTCGCTGCAGCCGTGAAGCGCGACGCCGCGTCGTACGAAGGGGTGCGGGCGGCCTACAAAAGGCCCAAGGACGAGCGCGCACCGTTCGTCGAACAGGCGTTGCACGAAGCTGCCGCAGTGCCGCTCGAAGTGGCCGAGCGCGCCACTGCGTTGAGGGAGCGGCTGCGTGCGCTGGCGGCCACGGCGCCGGCAAAATTCGGATCGGACATCGAAACCGCGCAGGGACTGGCGCAGGCGGGCATCGAAGGCGCGCTGGCGAATGTGCGCATCAACATCGCGTCGATGAAGGACCAATCGTTGATCGCCGGGCTTCAGGAGCGGCTCGCCAAACTGTCATGAGCGCTACCGTCGCATGCTGTTACGCCGTGGTGGGGCAGGCGCTTTCGCCTGCCAACCGCGTTAGCGGTAAACCGACCGTCCAGAATTATCGCGATATCGAAAGCCTCATCGAGCGGTTCGCCAAACTGTCATGAGCGCAACCCTCGTCTCCATCACGCCCACATCGCCGCCGCGCCCCGCGTGGCTGCGCGCTCCCGCGCCTGTCGGCCAGAATTATCGAGAACTCAAGAGCCTCATCGACGGACTCGGTCTGCACACGGTCTGTGAAAGCGCGGCGTGCCCCAACGTGGGCGAATGCTGGAACCATCGCACCGCCACCTTCATGATCCTCGGCAACGTGTGTACGCGGCGCTGCGGTTTCTGCGCCGTGCAGAAAGGCGCGCCGCTTGAGGTGGATTACGACGAGCCGCGCCGCGTCGCCGAGGCCGTGGCCGCCATGGGGCTGCGCTTCGCGGTCATCACCAGCGTCAACCGCGACGATCGCCGGGATGGCGGCGCCGAACTGTTCGCCCTCACCATTCGCGCCATACGCGAGCGCATCCCGGGCTGCGGCGTGGAGGTGTTGGTGCCGGATTTCCAGGGCAGCCACGAAGCCATGGATATCGTGATGGCCGCCGCGCCCGACGTGCTGAACCACAACACCGAAACGGTGCCGCGCCTCTACCGGCAGGTGCGTTTGGGCGCGCGCTATGAGCGCTCGCTCGACATGCTGGCCTACGCCAAAAGCGTGTCGCCCCTCACGCCGGTTAAATCTGGATTGATGCTGGGGCTGGGCGAAACCATCGACGAAGTGCTGGCCGTCATGCGCGATCTGCGCGCGCACCGCGTCGATATCCTGACGCTGGGGCAGTATCTGCGGCCATCCCCGAAGCATCTGCCCATCGTGCGCTACGTGCGGCCGGCCGAATTTGACGATCTGCGCCGCGCGGGTCAGGAGATGGGCTTTGCGCACGTGGAGTCCGGTCCGCTGGTGCGGAGTTCGTATCACGCGGCGGCCGCCGCTTCGCCCGAGCTAACTGGACGTTAGGGCCGCCGGAGTCACTGCACCGAGAAACTACCTTGAGTCGTGGTTGTCCCACCAGGCGTGGTGATGGTGATTGGTCCCGTAGTGGCTCCGGCGGGTACCGTGGCCCAGACGTAGTTCGACCCGCTGTTGCTCACGTCAGTGGCGGCGACTCCGTTGAACTGGACCGACGCTGAAAGTAAGTTATTGCCCCAGATAAGGACTTTGGTTCCGGCGGCTCCGGATTGAGGATTGAAGCGTAGCGGCGCAGGCGCCGGCTTGGGTAAGCCGGCATCTAGCGCGAAGTATAGCCCAGAGCCGACGACTCCACCATACGGAGCGACCCCGTAGATAATGCCATCGCTGCCCTGCACCAGCTGGCACTGGCACGCGCCTTCCGTGGCGAGATTCTTCATGGCAAAGAGCAGTGTGTAGGCACCGGTCTTAGTGATTCGAAATAGCTGGCTGTAGCCGCCGGCGCCTGGATTTCCGGCCGTAGCGCCGTACAGGTTTCCGTCGCTGCCCTCAATCAACGCGGCTGGATTCGAGTTATTGTTCTTTGGAAAGGTGTACAGGAGGGTGTACTGGCCGTCCAGCGTTAGCTTGTAGATCGTTCCGGTACCGTTGGCGCCACCGGTTGCGGTCGCGCCATAAAGGTTGCCGTCGCTCGCCTGAAGCAAGCTTTGGGCAACAAGCTCGGTAAACGTATTGGTGGGAAAGTTATAAATCTTGGTCAGGGAGCCGGACGGGGTCACTCGGAAGACGTAGCCGGACGAGGCCGTGGATATGAGCGATACCCCGTAGTAGTTGCCGTCGTACGCGTAGACGGCGGATTGCGGAAGGTCGGTGGACGGAAATTGGTAGACCGGAGTGATTGCGCCGTTT
>Ga0181526_10000264_pt1 | contig 57924 bp, 46 predicted proteins | sample PEATcosm2014_Bin_35_FD_119750 | JGI IMG/M metagenome (GOLD analysis project Ga0181526, IMG submission 119750) | Peatland microbial communities from MTU Mesocosm Facility, Houghton, MI, USA - PEATcosm2014_Bin06_30_metaG | ecosystem: Environmental > Terrestrial > Soil > Wetlands > Peat | place... | reverse complement strand
GGGCTTTCTTACACCACCTTTTCCATCACCAATGCCGGCCTGACGAATAACCTTTCATCGTCGTCGAAACCCAACATTCAGGTGTCGTTTACGCTTGCCAATACGGGTACCGTTGAGGGATCCGACGTTGCGCAAGTTTATCTCGGGCTTCCGGCATCGCTTAACGAAGCTCCTCGACGCCTTGTGGGATGGCAGAAGGTCCCTTTGCAGCCAGGAGCTTCGCAAACCGTCACCATTGAAGTGGACGAGAACGACTCTTCGCATCCGCTATCGTATTGGGACACGGGCAGCAACGTCTGGGCACTCGGGGCAGGAACCTACACGGTCTACCTGGGCGACTCGGATAACTCGGCCACGCTTCAAACCGTGGGGACGTTCACTGTGACGCCTTGAAGCTTTGAGACTCGAACATCGTGCCGCAAAGTCGCAGAGTCAGCTCAGCAAATTCGGACCGGGGTTCATAGAGGTTCTGTTCTTTGGAGCTTAAGATGGCTGAGAAGAGGGGACCGATGAGCAGACGTCCACGGATGAACCATTCGGCGACATTCATGGCGAAGGCGGCTTTGGCCGTTATTAAAGGCGAGAGATCTCTGCCTGAGTCGGCGGAGCAGTTTGATATTCATGCCAACCGGATTACGCAGTGGAGGAGCCATCCTCTGGAGGGCGCCGCGGGCGTCTTCGGGGAGGCAATCCCGATCAGGCGACACTTGCTGTAGCAAGGAATATTTTCTGCCGCATGATGGCGGTCGAGCGCAGGCAGCAGGATCTCGTGCCTGCCGGAGAATTAATGCCGACTACGGCAGCGTAAGAACCTTTCCTGAAAAGGAATGAACAAAAACATCGGGATCTATCGAAGCACAGGCTGCCGGGTCTCGCGGGCTACTGTGCGAATCGCGCTGCTCGCGCGAGCACGGCCGTACCAATTCAGGCGAAAACCAGTGAATAATTCTCAGCGATTCTCTGCCGCAGAGGCAATCTTGGCTTCGGCTTCGGCGATCACGCGCAGAGACTCCGTGAAAGCCGCCTCGCTGTCGCCGGACTCGCCCCACATTTTGTGGCCGCGGGCCAGTTGCTCTTGGGCGCGGGCCAGGTCGATCTCCTCGGGTTTCAAGGCATCTGCGGCCAGAATCGTGACGCGATCGCCCAGCACCTCGGCAAAACCCCAACTGACGTTGTAGCGGGATTCGCCCTCCGGGCCGGAGCCTTCAGAAACGCTCTTGGTCGCGCCATGTACAACTACATCGCCGGCGCCCAGTTCGGCCACCAGCGGCGCATGGCCGTAGAGGACCTCCATGTACCCGTTCTTCGCCGGCAGCTCGACCGCAGCCGCGCAGTGATCGAAGAGCGTACGCTCGGGTGTCACCAGCCGCACTCGGAGTTGATTGGTTTCGTCAGCCATGAAAATCCTTTCAGGATTTTAGGGATCAGGGGTCAGAGATCAGGGGTCAGGGACCAGAGATCAGAAAAAAGGCGTCCCGAAGACTCGTCACGGACTGACCACCGCTTAGTGAACCCTGATCCCCAATTCTCTAAAGCTCAGTGGCCAACGGTCTCAACTGATCTCTGACCCCTGATCTCTGATCCCTGTCTACACCGCCGCCTTCATCTTCTCGGCTGTCTCCAGCACTTCCTCGATGGCGCCCTTCATATAGAAGGCCTGCTCGGGAATGTCGTCGTACTTGCCCTCGACGATCTCCTTGAAGCTGCGCACCGTGTCGGCAATCTTCACGTAGCGCCCCGGCATACCGGTAAATGTTTCGGCGACGTGGAAGGGCTGCGAGAGGAACTTCTGCACCTTGCGGGCGCGCGCCACGGTGAGCTTGTCTTCTTCAGAGAGTTCGTCGATGCCCAAGATGGCGATGATGTCCTGCAGGTCCTTGTAGCGTTGCAGAATGCGCTTCACGCCCTGCGCCACGTCGTAGTGCTCCTGGCCGACGATGCGCGCGGACAAGATGCGCGAGGTCGAGGCCAGCGGATCGACGGCCGGATAAATTCCCAGTTCAGACAACGGACGGCTCAACACGGTGGTCGCATCGAGGTGAGCGAAGGTCGTCGCCGGGGCAGGATCTGTTAAATCGTCAGCCGGCACGTAGACGGCCTGCACCGATGTCACGGAACCCTTGCTCGTCGACGTGATTCTCTCCTGCAATTCGCCCATCTCGGTGGCCAGGTTGGGCTGATAGCCGACAGCCGAAGGCATGCGGCCCAGCAGCGTTGAAACTTCAGAGCCGGCCTGCGTGAAGCGGAAGATGTTGTCGATGAAGAGAAGCGTGTCCGAGCCTTCGACGTCGCGGAAGTATTCGGCGACGGTCAGCGCGCTCAGGGCCACGCGCAGACGCGCTCCGGGCGGCTCGGTCATCTGGCCATACACCAGCGCGCATTTGGAGTTGGCAAAGTCGCCCGGCTTGATCACGCCAGATTCGGTCATCTCCAGCCACAGGTCGTTGCCTTCGCGGGTGCGCTCACCGACGCCGGCAAAGACCGAAAACCCACCGTGGTTCTTGGCCACGTTATTGATCAGTTCCATGATGACGACGGTCTTGCCCACGCCTGCGCCGCCGAAAAGGCCGATCTTGCCGCCCTTGAGGAATGGCTGGATGAGATCGATAACCTTGATGCCTGTCTCGAACATCTCCTCGTGGGTCGACTGCTCGTCAAACAGCGGAGCGGGACGGTGAATGGGCATGCGAGACTTCTCGCGAATCGGGCCCAGCTCGTCGACCGGCTCGCCGATGACGTTGATCACGCGGCCCAGCGTCTCCTTGCCCACCGGCATCGTGATAGGCGCGCCGAGATCGTAGGCCCTCATGCCGCGGACCATGCCGTCGGTTGCTTCCATCGCTACCGTGCGCACGCGCCCCTCGCCTAGGTGCTGTTGCACCTCGAGGATTACGTTGATGGGCTCGGGCACCTTGAAGCCCTCGCTGACAACGCGCAGCGCCTGATAGATGGGCGGCATCGTCGCTTCGTCAAACTGCACGTCCACCGCGGGACCGGAGATCTTGATTACCTTGCCGATATTCTCTGCCATTGTTTGCCTTCTCTGATTTCCCGTTCGCCAAACTTCGTTCTAAGAGTGGATTTGAACCCGTCCAACCGTAGCGCCGGACTCCAGTCCGGCGGTAGGGCCGGCGTCCTCGCCGGCATTGAATCTGCGGGTCTGGAGGCCCGCACGACAGCCGGTCTGGAGACCGGCGCTACCCTCATTTGTTACTGCGCCGCCGCCCCGCTAACAATCTCGATGATCTCCTTGGTAATGGCCGCCTGGCGCACGCGGTTCATGTGCAGCGTGAGCGCGTCGATCATATCCGAGGCGTTGTTGGTTGCCGAATCCATCGCCGTCATGCGGGCCGCCTGCTCGGCCGCCACCGACTCGGTCATGGCGTGATACAGCATCGATGAAACATATTGCGGAATCAGCCCCGCGAAGAGTTCCTCGGCCGGCTGCTCGTAGATGTAATCCACCTGCGAGGTGCCGAACTTGCGCGCTTCCTCGTCGGCTTCGGCGGTGTCCACCGGCTCAAGCAGTATGCCCGCGCTCAGAGCGGCCTCGGCGGCGCGTTCGCGCTCGGCTTCGGTCGGCTCGACGGCTCCGGTGATCTGCGGGATGCCGATCTTGAGAATGGGCAACAGGCGCTCGACCACCAGCCGCTGCGAGATCACCGACTTGAACTCGTTATAGACAATGTAAGCGGCGTCGATCTCCTCCTGGCAATAGCGGGCGATGACGCTCTGGGCCAGCTCAAAGACGCGTTTGGATTCGAGCTTCAACAGCATTCCCGGATGGTCGCCGGTGACCTCGACGGGCCCTTTGCGCGCGCGGACCTTTGTTACCCGGCCGCTCTCGTCAGTCTGGTCTGTGTAGACGGCTGTCGGATAGCGGCGGCGCATCATGTCGTGGGCTTTGCGGCCCACGGCCTCGATGTCGATCTCCCTGGTGGAATTGCCGCCAATGAACTGGAAGGCGGTCTTGAGGATGTTGGCATTGAAAGCGCCGGCAAAACCCTTGTCGCCGCTGACAACGATCAGCAAGGCGCGCTTTTCATCGCGCGAGGCAAAGAGCGGATGGCGCAGCTCGCCGGTCGCCGGATCGAAGATCTCGCAGCGCCGGGTGAGCGATTCGAGCACGCTGGTGATCATTTTGGCGTAGGGCCGGGCAGCGATCGCCCGCTCCTGCGCGCGGCGCAGCTTGGCCGCGGCCACCATCTTCATGGCTTTGGTGATCTGGCGCGTGTTCTTCACGCTGCGAATGCGCCGCCGTAGGTCTAGGACATTTGCCATGGTGCTTTCCGTTACCGGGCTTTTAGCTGCTAGCTTCTAGCCTCTAGCTTCATTGTCCGGCTTCCATTCCGGGTTCCAGGTTTCAACTGCTGGCCTTTAGCTAGTAGCTAGAAGCTACGCTTTTGCCGCCGCCTCCAGCTCCGCCTTAAAGTTGGCCGCGTATTCCTTGAGCGCCGCGTGCAGCTTGCCGCGCAGCTCGTCGTCGAACGCCTTCTTCTTGGTCAACTCCTCGATCAGCGCGGTCTGCGCGGAATCAAAGTACTTGTAGAGACCAACCTCGAAGGCGCGAATGTCGGTAACAGCGAGATCATCCAGATAGCCCTGCGTTCCGGCGAAGAGCACCACAGTCTGCTGCTGCCAGGTGAGCGGCTGGAACTGCGGCTGCTTGAGCAGTTCAGTCAGGCGCGAGCCGCGGTTCAGCTGCTTCTGGGTCAGCGGGTCGAGGTCGGAGCCGAACTGCGCAAAGGCCGCCAGTTCGCGATACTGCGCCAGGTCGAGCTTCAGCGTCGCGCCCACCTGCTTGACCGCCTTGATCGCCGCCGAGAAGCCGACGCGGGAGACCGAGAGGCCGACGTTGACCGCGGGGCGAACGCCGGAGTTGAAGAGATCGGTCTCCAGGAAGATCTGCCCGTCGGTGATCGAGATGACGTTGGTCGGAATGTAGGCCGAGACGTCGCCGGCCTGAGTCTCGATGACCGGCAGAGCAGTCAAGCTACCTCCGCCCCTCTTGTTGCTCATCTTCGACGAGCGCTCGAGCAGCCGCGAATGGAGATAGAAGACGTCGCCCGGATACGCCTCGCGGCCCGGCGGGCGGCGCAGCAGCAACGAGATTTCGCGGTAGGCCATGGCGTGCTTGGAGAGATCGTCATACATCACCAGCGCGTGGCGGCCCGAGTCGCGGAAGTATTCGCCGATGGCCGTTGCGGCGTAAGGCGCGATGTAGAGCATCGGCGCAGGCTCTGAGGCCGAGGCGGCGACGATGACGGTGTGGCCCATGGCGCCGGCTTCGGTGAGCGTCTGCACCACTTGAGCGATGGACGACCGCTTCTGGCCGATGGCGCAGTAGATGCAGATCAGGTCGTTCTTCGCGTTGTTGATAATCGTGTCGAGCAGCACGGCGGTCTTGCCCGTCTGCCTATCTCCAATAATCAGCTCGCGCTGGCCGCGGCCGATGGGAATCATCGAGTCAATCGCTTTCAGTCCAGTGGCCATCGGCTCGCGGACGGGCTGGCGATCGATGATGCCGGGCGCCAGGCGCTCGATGGGCAGCGACTTCGTCGTCACAATCGGGCCCTTGTCATCGATGGGCTGTCCCAGCGCGTTGACCACGCGGCCGATCATTGCCTCGCCGACCGGCACGCTCAAGATGGTGCCTGTGCGCTTGACCTCGTCACCCTCATTCAGCTCGGTGTAGTCGCCCAGAATCACCGAGCCCACCGAATCCTCTTCGAGGCTCAGGGCCAGCCCGGCAATGCCGTGCGGGAAGCTGAGCAATTCGCCAGCCATCACCTTGTCCAGCCCGTGAAGGCGGGCGATACCGTCGCCCAGCGATGTGATGGTCCCGACTTCGTCGACCTGGACCTTCGAGTCGTAGTTCGCGATCTGGTCGCGAAGAAGCTGCGTAATCTCGTCTGCCTTGATCTGCGCCATTTTCTTCCTTTTGCAGGGGTCAGAGATCAGAGATCAGTTTGATCCTGCCAATTCTGACTTCACATCCGGCCCACAGTTCCCAATTTCCAACCACCAAAGCTGTTCACAACCTAGCGGTCAGTAATCCCTGATCTCTGACCCCTGATCTCTGATCCTTGTCACGCGACAAGAGCTTCCTTCAACCGCTCCAGCCGTCCGCGGAGCGAGCCATCGTAGACCGTGGAGCCGATGCGCACCACCGCTCCGCCGAGGATGGTCTCGTCCCTTGTAAAGCTGGCCTGCACGCGCCCGCCTGCCAGCCTGCCGGCTCCGGCCACCAGCCCCGCGCGATCCTTCTCATTCAACTCGAGGGCGGTCACAATCTCCACTTGGCGAATGCCCTGCCGCTCCTGCATTTCCGTGCGATAGGCCTCTGCCACCGCGCGCACCTCGCCGATGCGGTCGTTGTTGATGAGCACGGCCAGCAGGTTGCGCAGTTGCTTCTGGAGGCCCATCTTCGCATTCAGCTTATCGAGGATCGCAACCTTTTGCGTGACCGCCACTGCCGGATTCGCAAACAGGGCGCGCAACTCGGCGCTGGCCTCGAAAGTGGCCAGAAAATCGTCCAACTGCCGGTCCAAGGCCCCCGTATCGAGCTTTTCCTGGGTCACCACGTCGGCAAAGGCACGGGCATACCGCTGAACAAAGGCCGCCATCTACTTGTGCCCTCCCATCTCGTGACCGTTCAGTGCCGGGTCGCCGAGAAACTCGGCGATCAGCGCCCGATCGGTCTCCGGCGTGAGGACCATTTGCTTCATGGCCTGGTCGATGGCCAGATCGGCGGCGAAGTTGCGCAGCGAGCGTCGGGCCTGTGCGGCCGAGGCGCCAATCTCCTGCTCGGCTGCGGCAACGATTCTTGCGCTCTCCTCGGCGATCGAGGCGTGGATGCGCTCCATATCCTGGCGGCTCTCGGCCTCCACCTGGGCGCGAATGACCTTGATCTCTCCGTCCAGGCCGGCGAGTTTGGCCTCGATCGCGTTCAGCCGGGCATTGGCGTCCTCGGTCACCTTGCGGGCCGACTCGATATCGGCACTGACCTTTTCTGAGCGCTTGTGGAGCAGCTTGGGCAACATGCGAAAAAGGGGAATGCCGATCGCCAGCACGATAATCGCGAAGTTGATGAACTCGAAGATCTTGGCCGTCGTATCGACATCCAGGTGAATCATCCGGGCGATCGATTGCACCACGGGTGCGTGCAGATAGACGTTGCTTTCCTCTTCCTCGGACTTCCCAGCTTCATCAGTCTTGGCGGTTGGCGCCCCGGAGGCTTCATTCGTCGTGGAAGCCGCCGCCGGCTGGGCAGCGGGAGCGGATTCCTGCGCGCCAAGCCGGATCGGCGCAAGGGCCAGCCATGCGGTCATCGCCAGAAAGAACAACAAAGGCAAAATGCGACGGGAACTGCGCGCTTGCGGCATGGAATCTCTCAACGGGAACTCCCGGCGGGCACGGGTAGCACGGCGTGGACCACCTGACGGGCCAGATCCGCGGCGGAGGCCTGTAGTTCAGTCTTGGCGCAGGCCGCCTCGGCCTCCAGTTCCGCCTTGGCCTGGCTCACTTTTTGGCTGGCGGTCTTGCGCGCCTCGTCCACAGCCGCGTCGCGCTCGGCATTCCATTGCTTGACGCGCTCTTCGCGAATCCTGAAGACCTCGCCGCGGGCTTGGCGCAGCCTGGCTGCATACTCGGCTGCTTTGGCCTCGGCCTCAGCGATGGCCTTGTGCGCATCCTCAATGGCGCCGTCGGTAAGCGCGCGGCGCTTCTTCAGCATGGCCGTGAGCGGCCCCTGGATCAGAAACTGGTAGGCCAGGACCAGCACCAGGAAGAGCAGAATGGTGGGTACGGAGCCGATAAAAAGCGTTTCGAGTTGTTGAAAGATCTCTTGCATGCTAGTCCGGCGAGTCCGGCTTCTTCTGTTCTGCCTTTTTACACGCTTGGTCCGGCCGTTTTGTCCCGACCGCTCAGTTTTCAAGCTTCCCCGGTCGCCCGGAGTTCATGCAGCCCAAGTTGTTCAGATTTTCAGGCCATCAGCCTGGCTCTCTGTTGCGGGCAGGACATCTCTTTGTATCAGGAGCCAACCCTCAAGTCAACGTTGAGATTGCTCGTTTCGATGATTCTATCGACGCCATTCCCGAAGCCCCGTGATGGTGGTCACGAATGGGAATCTTTCTTCAAAAAATCACTTGATTTTGCTGGAAACAAGCCTAGACTGAGAATATCACCTAGACCCGGTCCAGGGTCCAGCGGGCTGTCGGCCTCGGGAAGTCCTTCCACTCCCGGAGCTGACGGTCCGCTTCTTCTTTTTTCAAGGCAGTTTCACGCCAAAGTGCCGAATTGCCACCTCTCATATCGAGGGCTAAATTGCTGCATCCGAAGCAGGATGCCCTTATGTCATTCTCATTAAACTTTCAACCTTCAGTGTCGTAGACACACCGTTTCCGAGTTCCTACCCATGGGTTGAAAGCAGAAACTCCCATCGCATTCTTTATCCCACACCTGAACCGACAAACAGGAAATCCCACGAGGTATCAAGATACAGCCATCGCTGAGAGTCGAACCAACTGGTTGGCAGCGACGGAATATGCAGCAAGGTATGGCCGCCCATGCACATCATCTCCGTGCCGTTCCATGCCAGGAAGGTGCGGGATGCGAGGCCAACCTGGGCCGGATGTTCCACGCGCCTAAGGCAAACCGGACAGCGTTGCCGGTGATCGAATAGCGCCCAGCGCAATCCGAAAAGACCGATTGAAAATGTGCACACAAGCTGAATGACCTGCAACCCATGCGAATCGTATGTTACACAGAAATAGGCAAGGTCGAGCGACGCAAAATAGACGATCGGCAGCAGCAGCCCAATCTTGGCGCACAAAAAACTCCAACTCAAGAGCTTCCTCGGCCACGAGGTCTCTTGCGGGCTCAAACTGTATTCTCCCAAGGAAACCGACGTGATGGCCGGCAAGGAGAGCAATGCGAGAAAGAGCCCAAACCAGTAAACGCCCCACGAGCCTGGATTCCACTCATCGATAGAATATCCTCGATATTCGTGTTCGGAATCGCCGGGCCCGCAGTCCGTGATCCGCGTGACTTCGGGCCACATCTTTTCTCTGCCCGCGCGATTCAGATGGGTCACCACGTACCCCGCGCCGCCTGTGGCGATCACGGAATCAGGTTCCAGAATCCAGGCGCCGGCCTTTCCAGGCAGCCCCCAGGAATCCTCCCCGGCTACGCCAGCCACTCTGGCTTTGCGCCCGCCGATCCGCACAATGCTTCCGGCAATCTGCGGGTTGGCGCCGAATTCCACCTTCCAGACACCTTCACTCAAGATCACATCGGGCAGGCCGCCGTCAGCCTTTGCCCCCGGAACTGCGTTTTGCACGGGCAGACCAAGCAACGCGAAGAGATTTGAACTCGCCTGTGCCACTCTCCAATGTCCAGATTGTCCTGAACCGGAACTCGCGAGCTCTCGTTCAACGCTCTCGTCGGTGACACGATAGAAGGCGAAGCTATCGAAGTAGTCGAGCTTGTGGCTCTTCCACGCCCGGTATTGTGCGGGTGAGATCAAACTCGAATAACCTTCTGAATCCAGAATCAGCATTAACCCTGGAATCTGCTGACGCGGTGAGAGCATTCGCTCCGCGCGAACACCGGGCAACAGCAGCGCAATGCCGTAGCTCGCTACCAGAAAGACGGAAAGTAGCAGGATGCACTGCATCGCCGATCCTCGCGAGGTCACTAGCGGCGCGCTCAACTTCCACCGGTACTGCATGAGGCAAAATGCATCGTGAAAAGCGCCTACACAGAACGATGCAATCTCACGCTCTGCCTGCCACGACAGTTGATCCATCGGGGCGCGCTCCCGGCGCACGTGCCACAGCTCCGCGCGCCACTCGCGCATCCACTCAGCGCGCCGGCTCCTCGGCACAAGCTGCGAAGCACCGCAAACAAGCCCTTGATCGATGAACTCAAAAGCCGATTTGAGAGATCGCCTCATACGGTCTTGGCCTCCTCATATTCGGAGGGAATCAACCTCTCCAGCAGCGGATAGCGCCGCCTGGAGGACTGAAGTGTTGTCCGGCCGGATGCCGTCAACCTGTAATACTTTCTCGGCGGTCTCTGCTCGGCGTCGGCGATGGATTGCTTCTCCCATCGCGAGAGGATCAGCTCATCGCGTTCCAGCCGCCGCATGGCCGGATAAACCGTGCCGCTGGGCAGGCCGGTCATTTCCATAATGCTGAATCCATAAATATATCCGGCGTCCAACGCCTGAAGGATCATTGCCGCCGTGTGCGAGAGTTTTGGCTCTGTGGCCATAAGAGCATTTTACCTATGTAGTAAACTTCTTGACAAGCCTGTAAGCCGAATGCTACATAGGGGTGTGTGCGTAATGGTACGCCGAGGCTGCGGATGAAGAAGATGCTCTTCCTATTGCTGACGCTCGCGGCTTTCACCCGTGCGTCACTGGCCGCCCAGCAGAGTTCCGGTGACTGGCATATCAGAGTCGAGGTCAAGAGCATTCTTCAGGTCAGGCTGCGTTTTATCAGTATCAGAGTGCCCGGCGGCGCCGTCCGCAGATTCAGTTTGCTGATTCTCGATTCGTCAAGTTCAGCTCATCCGCTTGTTTTGCTGGAAATCGGAGACCGGCATCATGCTTGAGATTCAAGGCCTGTACAGAAGTTTTCGCGGCATTCCCGCTGTTGAAAATGTCAGCTTCAGGGTTGCCCCTGGAGATATCGTTGGCTTTCTCGGCCCGAACGGCGCAGGCAAATCGACCACCGTAAAGATCATTACCGGCTTGTTGCGACCCAACGATGGGCACGTGTTCTTTCAAGGCCGGGATATCAGCAAGGACATGGTCTCTTTTCGCGCCGCCTTCGGTTACGTCCCAGAGGAGGCGCATCTCTACAACTACCTCTCTGGGCTCGAATACCTGCAACTGGTGGGCAGGCTTCGCGGACTCGGCGAATCGCTGATCGAAACCAAGGCAACTGGCCTGCTCAGGCTGCTCAATCTTGAATCTTGGCAGTTTTCGCCGATCTCTACTTACTCGAAGGGAATGAAGCAGCGTGTGCTGATCGCCGCAGCCCTGCTGCACGATCCCAAGCTGCTCATCTTCGATGAACCTCTTTCCGGCCTTGACGTCCTCTCGGCGCGGCTCTTCAAAGATCTGCTCGAGTTGCTTGCGGCGCAAGGCAAAGCAGTCATTTATATCTCGCACGTGCTCGAGGTCGTCGAACAGATCTGCAATCGCGTCATTGTCATTGCAAAAGGCAGGATTCTCGCCGATGCTCACCCGTCGGAACTGGCGAAACTGATGCATCTTCCCAATCTCGAGAGCGTCTTCACGCAACTTGTCGAGCAGCAGGAAACCAGGAGCATTGCGCAGAAAATGGTTGAGGTGATGCAGACTCATGTCTGACACCCTCGAGCGTCTTCTCACCATGTCGCCGCCCGATGTGCTTTCATTAAACGCGCAGGCCGCGCTGGGCCCTGTGCGGCAACCCGAGCGCAGCCAGTTCTCGCTGCTCGTGCGCCATTTTCTTGAGCGCTTCTTCAACCACGAAGCCGCCTCGCCCGACGGCGACGCCAAGACGCGCATGGTTCAAATCGCCTGTGCAGCCGGTCTTCCGGGGTTTATCTTCTCATTGTATCTCTGGCCGCTCTATCATCCCTTTTACGGATGGCCGCCGAGTCCGCCTTCCTACTGGGTGCAGGTCAATCATCATCTCTTCTTCATCGTTTATTCTTTCGTCGTAATGGGAATCGCCACGGTCTTTGAATGGGATCTTTTCTTTCCCGATCTTCTGGATATCTTCGTTCTGACAACGCTTCCGGTCCCGGATCGCAGGCTTTTCATGGCGCGCATCGCCGCCATTCTGGTTTTCATCTTCGGCTTGCTCTTCGACGCGAATCTTCTTGCTCTACTGTTCTTTCCCATCATCGTCGATCCGCCGAACATCGCGAGGGTCGTCGCTGGTCATCTGCTTGCTGTGGCAGGCAGCGGCTTCTTCGCAGCGGCCTTCGTACTCGCGTTGCAGGGCACACTTCTAACCTTGCTCGGCGAGCGCGTCTTCCGCAGAATCTCTCTCTTGTTGCAAGGGCTATTGATTACGGCATTGTTGATGATGCTCTTGCTGTTTCCAGTGATCTCCATCATGGTTGCACCCGGTCTAAGAACAGGCAGCGTTTTTGCCTTCTGCTTTCCTCCCTTCTGGTTTCTAGGCATTTATCAGCGTCTCATAGAAGGAGCATCCGCACTGCCGATCCTTGCCCGGCTCGCGAAACTTGGATGCGCGGCTTCATTGATTGTCTCCGGACTCGTTCTGCTTAGCTATCCGGTTGCATACCTGCGCAAAATGCGCCAACTGATGGAGGGCTCGGGTACGCGCAACACGCGCAACTGGATTGCGTTGCCGCTGAATAGGCTGCTTCATCTCACTTTGTTTCGGTCGCCGATTCGACGCGCCGTCTTTCACTTCATCAGTCAAACCCTGCTGCGCGTTCAGCGCTATCGCATTTATCTTGTGATCTGCGGCGGAGCGGGTCTCTCCTTCGTCATTGCTATCGTCCTGCGTGTTCATGTCGCCAAAAATGAATTAGGGATCGTATTCTCCGCCGACGGCCAGAGAGCGGCTATTGGAGTCATCGTCTTCTGGGTGATCACCGGACTGCGCATGGCTTTTGCGTCTCCCGGCAATCAGCAGGGTACCTGGGCCTTTCGCGCTGTGCACGGCAGGCCGCCGAGCTTCGACAGTGCAATCGAGCAGTTGCAGGCTGTTAAGACTTGGGTTTGTCTCTGGGGAGTAGCCATTGCATTCTGCTTCTGCTTTGCATTTCGCGCCATCGCCCCTCCGGAATTGCTCACATGGCCCGCTAGGGCAAGCCAGTTACTCACCGCTGCGGGGATGTCTCTGCTGCTGACTGACATTCTCTTCTTCAACGTGAAGACTGTTCCGTTCGCGAGTGTACCGGTCGTTGAGCAATCCAACCTCGCCGTTTCCGTCCTCAAATACTTCGTCTTCGTTCCTGCCGCGGCATGTATTCCACTGATCTTTGAACCATGGGTGGAGAATGGTTTCATCTACTTCATTCTTGCCGCAGCCTTCATTGCCGTTGCGCACCTGGCGATCCAAAACCGCCATCGCGCACTGATCAGGGAGTACTGCTCGATGCCCGAACTCGAAGACGGCGAAGAGGAATTCCCGATCAAACTTGGCCTCCGCTATTGAAGCTGTTCAGGCAAGAGATTCGCTTGAGGAATCAATCCGGTATGTGAAGTCAGTTGACGGCAATAACTGCCCGAAGTGGGTAAGCCAGCTTCACAACGCTCCGCCTGGATCACCGGTAAACGGAAGTTTCTTCAACCTGTCCGATACTGCGCCAGCCGTCTTCGGGCCCATTTCTTACGGCTTCGCAACCGGGCCGGCCCGCTCCAACAACCCTTGGGCTCGCAGCCAGGTCTCCAGCAGTCCGGGCCACTGGTCCAGCGCCGCGTCTCCTTTGCCCAGACCGAAACCGTGAGCCCCATCGGCGAAGATATGCGCCTCGGCCGGGACGCCCGCCTTGACCAGCGCCTCATAAAACCGCAACCCCTGCTCCACCGGCACTGTTTTGTCGTTGAAGGTATGAAACCAGAAGGTAGGCGGCGTCGCTTTGGTCACGAAGAGATCCGGCGAATAGGCCGTTCGCAGCGCCTCGCAGCGGTCCATCACGTTGAAGAGCTTGCAGTAGCTCAGGTGCGAGGTGTCGCTGGAGATCGCCCCGATCCACGGATAACCGAGAACCAGGTAATCCGGGCGGCTGGAGACGCGCTCGATGGGGTCCTCGGCGTCGGGATTGCCGGAGACAAACTGAGTCGCAGCCAAGGCGGCCAGGTGGCCCCCGGCTGAGAATCCAATCACTACGATGCGATTGGGGTCGATCTGGTAATCCCGCGCCCGCGCCCGCACCGTCTGGATGGCGCGCCGGGCGTCGAGCAGCGGAACAGGCAGGATGTAGCCGTTCGAAGAAAGCCGGTAGCTGAGAATGAAGGCGCGAAAGCCCTTGGCGGCGAACCAATCGGCGATCTGTCTGCCCTCCAGATTGGCCGCGAGATTGAGATAAGCTCCGCCGGGTACAACCACCACTGCAGAGCCGTTGTCATGGCCCCGTTGCGGCTCGAAAACGGTCAGCGTGGGCGTATCTTCGCAAGCCGTTCCCTTGGCCTGTGGGACGTCGCCCGGCCAAAGGCGGATGGTCTGAATGCCCAGGAAGGCGTTTCCGCCGCTCACCGTTGAGCAGGGCGGCCTCTGCGATTGCGCCGACAGGCAGGCCAGCAAACCTAGAGATATGACTGCGAGATACTTTCTCATTTTGCGAACCCCGGAGCGCTGGCAAGATTATAGAGCGGTTTCCCAATTCGTGTAGCTTGGGGACCTCAATATAAGGTGACTTTTCCTGATGAAAATGCCACTCAAGGTTCGCAGTTTCGACATGCGTCAATTGGAGAGCCGCTATAGCCACATCTCCACGTGTCCTGGCTCGGGATTCGCAGCCTGCGCCGTCAGCGCCTCGGCCAGTTGGAGGCCATACCGGGCAAAATAATAGGCCGCACCGTGCGTCCGCTCCTGCAATCCGCCGCCGGGATAGAGCGCCTGGCCAATCGTCTCGGCCTGCCTCGTCAGAGATGCCTCGCGCTGCAATTGGAAGTTGGCCGCCAGATGCCGCAACCGATCCATCTGGTACCGGATCTTGCCTGCCGCAGTTTCGGCCGACTGGCCGAGCCCGGCATCGACCGAGCGCATCCAGTCGACCAGCGGGTTCAACTCGGCGTCGAGAGCCGAACCGGATGCAGCCAGTCTGGCCTTGCCTTCGGGCAGCATCGAACCCGCGGCGAGCAACTGCGCCAGCGTGGCCGGGCTCTCTGAAAAGACGCCTTCCAGGGTCAGCTCATGCTTGCGCAGCAGTTCGCCGATGGCCGGCTCGATCAGCGTAGCCGAGAGGCGCGGCATCGACGGCGTCCTGCGGCCAAGAATCCGTTCGTAGAGCACGGCCGACTGCGCAAAGTAGGCGATCTCCGCCGGTCCGCCAACAACAGCGGAACTAGAGAGCAGAAAATCCTGAAAGACCGGCCGTAGCAACGCCGAGGGCGAGATCCGCTCCGGCTCGGCGTCGAGAATGTCGAGCAAATTCGCGGTTGAATAGCTCAGGTGTCCAGACTGCCAAAGCCCGTCGGGTTCTGCAGCACTGGCCGGATGCCGCTTGAGGGCAAGCCGCGCGCCATTCTCTTCATCGATAAGAAACAACAGGCTCGATTGCGGAGTGACGGCTACCTGCGCGTGATAGCCGGCGGCCTCAAGCTCGCGGTTGCGCTCGATGAGCGCCTGATGCAGCTCGTCGGCCCGCTCGATGGCCGCGCGAAGCACCAGCGCGCCCATGCGATGCATTGCCCGGCTACTGGCGTCGAGCACCAGCAGCCCTTGCGCGGCAAAAACCCGAGAATAGAACTCCCTGAAGGCCTCGGCAAAGGTGCGCCCCGGCCGGTAAGCCTCGGCCAGCGCATCCATGGCCTCTGAGCCTCCCAGCAACTCCTGCGCCTTATCGACAAGCGCGACGATCGTCTCATCCAGTACGATACCGCCCACTGGCCGCGCAGACTCAGCCTCCGTGGAATAGATCAGCTTGCGCAGTTCGCGCTTTGCCGGAAAAGCAATATGGTTGATCTCGGCAAAGTCGTGGTCTTCGGTGGCCAGCCAAAAGACGGCGGCGTGGGGACTGCCACAAGCCGTGGCCTGGCGGGCTCTTGCCAGCGCAGTAGCCGCTTTGAAGGGCGTGAAGAGCGGCCCGCCGAAGAGACCCACCTGCTGCCCGGTCACCACCACTCCCGCTCCGCTGCGCAACGCATCGAGCGCCGCCGCAGCTGCCGGTGAAGGTGTAGCATTCTGCTCGGCCAGCAAGCTAGCCAGCTCCGGCCAGTGCGTGGGAAGGGCGGGGCGAGCCGTCCAGCCCGAAGAAGCTGATTGTGAACTGTAGAACGTGCGGACTGCCTCCGCGCCCGAGCAATAGTCCAAGAAGAGCCGGTGCAGCCCCGGCACGACGGAGATGGAATGGCGGTCCGCCTTCAACAACGGTTTCTCTTTGCGATCTGAGGTTTCAATCAGGGATCTCGATCTGGAGTCTCAAGGCGAACCCATGACACGGGTGCTGAGATGGAATTCGGCTTCAGCTTTAGGATGCCACGCCGGGCCAAAGCGATGCACAAGCATGAATTAGGCGGTCGCCCGGATTACGGATTGGCGACAAGACGGGTAGAGCAGAGGTTTCCGTATGAAGAGGGCCGTTTTTGACGATCCTCTGACCGGGCATGGTGTGAACAACAACGGTAGCCCAACGTGGTTTTCCGGGAATTCAAACCTGCGGAACAAAAAACAGGGCTCGAATTGAAACTCCTACCGGCTCAAGCAGAGCCGCCGCAAACGAACCTGACGAGCCCCTCCCAAACGCATCTCGGTGGAGGAGAGGCGCTTCCGCCACGCTCCAGCGCCTCTTCTCCCCCGAAATACCCTTCCCGATCCTCTACTGGCTCCCTTTTACTCCGCCCCAGTGGCCTACTCTTGCTCCGCCCTTGACAGCTCCGCAGTGAGCCAATTGCCGACTGGAACACCCAGGCGCTTGGCACCCTTAAAGCGTCGAATGCTGGCAGCCAAGTCTGCACTAAGCGGGCCACAATCGGCAGCGTCGTAAGCCAATCTCCGGACTGCGGCCAGTCGCAGATTTGCGGTGGTTGAAGCGTAGTGACTTTGTTCCAGGGAAATGCGGTATCGGGTGACCATGGTCTTGTTGAAAGCGAGCCTGGGTTCCGAGCAATGTCATTTGATGAATTCTCTGATCGCATGATCGTAGGTTAGTTGTGGACTGGGAGAGGTCAGGCTGTTCAGTACCGCTGATTCGGATTGCTCAAGGTCCGCGAGCTTGAGAACGGATCTGGCGTGCGGTTACCCATGCTCTTCGCCATCGGTACGGCCTCCAATTGCCCTGCCAAACAGCATGATCCAACTCGCAAGGCCGGTCTATCGCATCCTGCGGCGTTTTCGGGACCAGTCCGGAATCACACCTGCACTTGTTCCCGTTAGGATTGATTCGGCTGAGAAGTCACTTCAATTCAATGGGCACGCTGACTGTGCCAAGGAGTCCAGTCAGATTGTCGCGGACGGCAAACTTCACCTCGTACTTGCCGGTAGGAAGGTCGATTTTTTCCGGGATTCCGAGTCCGGTTTCTAGCATCTTCTGCATCCTTGCCGGAGTAAGTTTGGTGCCGATGGTTTGCGACATGGTCGCTACGCTCTTTCGATTATGGTCAAAGGCAACGGTCGTCACTTCGAGATTGATCGCGTTTCCATTTTCGCGGTCGATGGTTATCGATTCGCCCCGGATCGCGAGCATGATCTCGGCGGGTTTCTTCCCCTCAGCGGCGGATGCAGATGTTGAGTCGCTCGACGGCGGCAAAAGGCGCGCATTGAGGCCCAATCCGGTATAGGCAACTGGCGAAGCGAGCGCCTCGACGATTTCTTTGCGGCGGAGTTCGGGTGTCTCCTCTATCTTCGGTGCGAGATAGAACCCCGTGCGAGAACGAACCTTCAGACCGTCCTGCGCCACTTTGACCTTAAGCTTTCGCCATCCAGGCCGGGTGTCGTCCCCGATGTAGTAGCCGAGGAGATAGTAGTCGCGGGAATCGTCAACGGCCTCAGCAAAGCACTTTTCCAGTTCTGCAACCGTGACGCAAGCGCGGCCGCCGGTGGCCTCCGCGAAGGCGCGCAGGGTGATCCGCTGCTGTTGGGCCTTGTCATTGGGCAAGCGCAGGGGGGACCTTAGACCATTGGTTCCCCTGATATCTGCGATTCGCGATGAGGACATTCCGGAATTGGCGCTGGGCAGGGACGCGGGATTGACATCCTGATCGTTCAAATCGACCGGATACACGGCGACATTGGCGGAGTTCAACGAGCGCCACGCCTCTTCGTACTCGGCCCTCAGGTCGTCACCCTGACGGGCGAACGATTGCGGATCGTCAATGGTGAACGGAAATCCGGCTGTGGCCCAAATCAGCGTCTTGCGGCCGGGGATCGCCTGAAATGCGTGTGCCAGTTGAGTCAGGCCGGCCAGGGTCTGGCGTGAGGCAATGCGCTGGTAGTCGGCTGAAACCGAGGCATCGAGATCGTTCAGCGCGTCTGCCATGAGCTGTTCCTCATCTGTGGCCTGCTGCTGCGCGGGGGAGAAGTTGGTGGCGTCGACGGCGGGTTCAGTGCGCTCTGCCGAGCTGAGCGCTAGCTTGAGCTTTTGCAGGGCTTCGACCAATACTGTGTTGTCGGTCGTAAGTGGATGCAATTGACGCAGCCCGCTGCTATTGAGGCTGAAGAGCGCCATAGGTTCGTCGCGCAAAGCGCTTTGCAGCAGGTAGCCGGTGAGCCGCCTCTTGGCTTCCGCCTGCCGCATCCAGGGCGTGTTGATCATGTCGAGCACGACGATGGTAATGCGCCAGGGATGATCGCTACCGGGAGAAAAGTTGGAATACCCTTCGAGCCCAGCATCCCTCGGGCGGCCAGCGAGAGTCTCGGTCTTCGTCTCCTCAAAAATGGAGATGGTGCGCGCTTTGCCGTTCTCCTCAATTCGGAACGCGTCCTTCTGCAAGCCTGATACCGGTTTGCCCGACTTGTCCGTGACGACGACCGGGACGAGCACCAGATCCGACCGAAGGCTCAGCTTGACCAACTCGGGAGCGCGGGAGCCGCCTTGTTCCTCTGAGTCAGTGTGCGCCGATGGAGTCCGGGCTTGCAGCAGAGCAGCGTCCTGAAGGCAGAACCCCGGCGATGAAAAGACAAGGAAAGCCAAGAGCGAACAAGTGACCCGCTGCGCAATGGTCCCACGAAGCCGGTCAAGCCCTGGAAGCATGAGCAACCCCTCCTGTTTGAGCGGATCATACGTTTATTGCACGAGCGATTCACACGGACTTTCTTTGAGAGAGATGAAAAGTGTGGGAGTCTCGCGAAATCCCGTTCCAAGATTTTAATTCGGCGACAAGGCAAAGGAGTATTCGCAGCTCAGATCACTTCACAAATGCCGAGTCGGTTCCGGCCTGGATTGCCTTTTGAAACGCCTCCCATTCGCAGGAGAAGTCGATCTGACTGCATCCGGGCACAAAGACGCGAACCCGCTCGGGTGGGTTCTGAAGACTCAGCGGCGTGGCATTGCGCATCTGTTCGAGGGTCTGCGCCATGTAGTAGGTGCGCACGGAATACTCCTCCTTGCCGGACGATTTCCATAACTCGAAGACCAGTGCTCCTCCGGGCGGAGTGTCATCGCGGCGGCCGTCGATGAGCCAGTTGAGGTTCAGCGCTCCAGCTATCGCAGCGAGATTGGTATCGTGGCCAACCAGGATAAGAAGACGGTCGCCGGGCTTACCTACTGCGCCGGTGATCGGCTGCGCGGAGACTGCCTGCTGCATCGACTGAAGAACGTGAGAGAGAAGATTCGAGGACTGTGCACGAGCAACATACGAGGTCCGGTCGGCGAGGTCTTCATGAGCAGCGTGGATTTGCAGCAGTTCGCGAAGCTTGCGCAGATCCACGCGGCCCCAGCCCACATTCGCGGCATCCATGCCCTCGGCATATTCGAGAAGCATATTCTCGGCCATCGTGGAAGCCAAGTCGAGAGAGGTGTGCGATTCGGCCATAGGGGCGGAGTTTGCAGGCGCAGCAGGCGATGGAGGATCGAAGAGGGAGAGATGCGCCGCGGTGCTGGAGCCTGTGCACTTCGCACCGGCGCCGCATCCGTGCAACACCTCTTCAAGCGCTTCGAGTTGGGGGCGATAGGCCTCGATCAATCCCTGCGGATTGGCTCCGATGCGGCCGGAGATTGCCGCGGCGGCCAGAGTCCTATCCAGATGTCCGACGCCGGCGCCCATTGAATGAAAGAGTGGATCGTGCGTTCCCTCCGGAAGCGCGCTCACTTCCAGCGAACAACCTGGCGCAAGGCCAGCGGCCAGCGCCTTGCCGGTCTCGCGCGTGCGCTGGTCTGAGTCGGCAACAATCCTGATCTGCGCTGCATCCGCGCAGCCGCCTGGCGCGAGCAATCCCTGCGCGGCCAGTTGCTCGCGATCGTAGGCGCCGAAGAGTGTCATCATATGAGTGCCGTGCTCGGTCAGATAGCCCGGCGGAACGCTCCACTCGGGCCACGGCTCGGCCGAGTATTGATTCAGTAAATCCATCTTGCCGGTCGGGGAACGCACTCCGTGACGGCTGACAATGACAACATACTTGAGTTCGCCGTCATTCTTGACGAAACTCTTCGTCGTAGAGGCGCTCGGCGGCTCCATGTGAGGGGTTGAGAAGACGCGAATCTCCGCCGGCTTTCCACCCACTCCCGGCACTCCGACATAGAGCAGATTCTGCGCCGGAACGAACAGGGCCGTCTTGGCTCCGGCGGCGGTGTGCACGACTTCGAGCGGATGCAGATTCCTGGCTTCGTCCACTTGATACGAATCGACCTCGCCTGCTCCGCTGATCACATACACGCGCCGCAGCGCAGGATCGTAAAACAAATCGTCTGCGCCAGGAGCGGCCGGCTGGCTGGCGATCTCCTTGCCGGTTATGGCATCGAGGGCGATCACCATCCCCGGAGTGCGGCAGGCGACGAAGAGCAACTGGTCCCCACTGTCGAATGCAATGGGCACGTTGTCGGCTGCCTTGGTCAGCTTCCAACGCGCGACAATTGTTTTTCCGGCTGGGTCGATCGCAGCCACTTCATTTGAATCGGCAACGTTCGCAAAGACGCGCCCGCTCTTCGGGTCGAAGGTCACTCCCTCGGGATGCGCTGACGTGGCAACGTTGGCGGCGAGACTGAAGTTGGTTGTGTTCACAGTGGCGACGTTGGCGGGATTCGCCGCATCCTTGCCGCCGTGGGCGACGAAAAGCAGGTGGCGGGTCTCGTCGTAGGCCATATCGTCGGCATCGTCGGAGAGCTTGATCTTGTCTGCGAGAGCGAAGGGCGTTCCCTTGTAGACCCTGAGTTCGGCGAGTTGGCCATCCGATACATAGAGGCTGCCCGTGGCAGAATCCCATGCGAGGCCGTGGGGCTTCGCCAAGCCCGTGATGCTCTGCCGTACCGCGTCCCTCTTCAAGTCGATCACTTCCACGGAGTGATTGGTTCCTGCCGTAATGAAGAGGAGATTGTCCGCAGTGTCGATTGCCAGGTGATCGAACTTGCCGGTCACCCCGGCGAGGACGATTGTCCTTGAGAGTTGCAGTGGCGGAGCTGAAGTTTGCGCCTGCCCTGTCATCGAAAGGAGACTGGCTGTCAGTACCAGAGTAGTGCAGAAAACGTTGCGGCAGTCGATATGATCGGCTGATTCGCTGTGTGTGCACGTGATTCCAGTCATGAGCCTCAAGGAGTATTCCTCTTTTCAATGTGCAAGGGAGAGCTTACAGCCAGCTTCGCTCGGATCGATCGAGCGAAGCTGGCCGTGCTTGTGCGTATTGGCCGCGTTCTTTGGCGATGATTATTCGCGATGGGAGGTCCAGCGGATTCCACCCGCATAGGTTGGATGGTAGTACTCGCGCTGAACGACATACTGCGGGCTGCCGTTATAGAAGCCAAAGACCTCGTTGTTCAGGTTCAGGCCGTACGCATAAACCTCGAAGCCCCAACGAACCTTATAGCTGGCCTGGGTGTCGAACTGATAGTGTGCGTAGAGGTAATTGTCGGCCAACGGCCCCGCAGTGCCGCCGACTTGTGGATTGGGAACAGTCTGCTGAGTGCCGTTTGGATTGAGGATCGGATTCCCGTTCGCATCGGTGGCGTAAGCAAGATTCTCGTACTGATACGCGTAGATCATCTTGTCGTCGAAGGTCATGCCCACGCGCATCGAGAAACGCTTGGTGTCGAAGGTGGGGCTGATGTTCCAACTGTTGGGAGCCTGACGGAGCAGCGCCGGACTGTCGGTGCGCAATGGATCGACGTTGGTGGCCTGCGATTGTGTGTAGCTGTAGTTGGCCGAGAGACCGGCGCCCTTCATCACGCCGGGCAAGTAAGACAGCCGCTGCTGATAGCTGAACTCGACGCCCTGCACATGCGCGCTGCCGGCATTCGCCGGCTGGGTGACCAGAGTGGACTCTCCGAGGTTGTATGGATAAGTCGTGGTCAGCGTCTGTAGCGTAACGATCGGGTCCGTGAGAGCTTTGTAAAAATATCCAGCCTGGAGCAGGCCGGCATTGCTGAAAGAGCGCTCATAGAGGACATCGTAGTTGGTCCCGTGCTCCGCCTTCAGGTTGGGATTGCCGATGCTGACGGTGGCCGGTGTCGTTGAAGTATCCGGCTGACCCACCGCCTGCGAGATGTCCTGGGGGTCGGGCCGGGCAAGCCCGCGGCCAAAGACGAGGCGCAGGTCCGAGTCCTTGTCAACGGCAAAGCGCAGCGAGCCGCTGGGCAGAACATCCAGATAGTCTCCGCCCGCCTTGAAGGTCAGCGTCGTCGGAGTGGGAGTGACGTTCTGGTCAAAGCTCAACGTGGAAACATGGGTCGCTTCGAAGCGAACTCCCAAAACCAGGCGAACGCGGCTGGCTAACTCGATCGTGTTCATCAGGTAGCCGGCGGGAATGCGCTCGATCAGGTCGTAGTTATTTGCGTTGACGCCGGGGCCGCCGGATAGAGTGAAGACGTTTAGATTGTTGTACACATAGCTTCTGACTTTGCTGTAATCGGTCACATTGCCGTAGCCGCCGTAGGTCTTGTCGTAGTAGCTTGGGTCGCTGAAGCCGCTGTCCCACTCCGGATGGGCCGAGACCAAGGTCTTCGAACCCGGCGTGAATGTCTCGTCGTAAGTGTCATCGAACTTGTGAGCGTTGCGAATCTTTGCGCCGAGCTCGAAGGTGCCGAAATGCGTGCCGAAGTGATAAAGCCGTGAATAGGAACCCGATGCCTGGAGGTTGACCTGCGCACTCTGGCCGGCGGTCGGCGGGGCAAATGATTTCAACTTGTAGTTGTTGGAGTTTACTGAATCGTCGGCGCCGGCTGCAAAGCAGCCTGCGCTCCAACCGGGCCGATTGATGCTGACGCCCATGACGTTATTGCAACTGTAGTTTTCCGTATCGCCGGCCCATGAGTACTTTATGCTGCCGCTGCCGCTCAGCGAACGCGAGCGCGAGGCCGAAATGCCCCAATTGACCGTCGAGACGTTGAAGACGTGCTTCCCTTGCAGCGCAAGGCTGCCGACGGCCATGTTGGGCCGGCGCCAGTCCTGGCTATACTTGGGAGTGGTGCCGTCCTGCAGAGTGTAGACCCATTTGTTACCCCAGTTGCGGAAGGTGGAGAAGAGGCCGCGCAGCGAGATGTTCGAACCTTCCCTGAGTTTGTAGTCTGCGCTGGCCGTTGCGCCCCAGCGGGTGCGGTAATACACGTAGTCGCGCAGATCCATGGTGTCGTAGTAGGGAGTCAGGCTTCCATCCGCGGCCGGCTGCGGATCGGGCTCGATGTCGTTGATGCCGCGGCCGTTGTAGTCGTAGGTACCGCCGACAAGCAGGCCCAGTTTCTTGTCGGCGAGGAAGCGCTTGCCCACCGTTCCGCCCATCTGGTCAACCGTACGGCCGCCGAGAATCGGCGTGTATCCGCCAACTCCGTAGAGGGTCGCCGTCGGCACTTCACCCGCTGTCTTGGTGACCAGATTCACTGAGCCGCCGATGCCATCGGCGTCGATGTTGGCTTGCAGGGTTTTGTTGATCTCAACCGAGTCCACCAGGTCGGAGGCGATGGTGTCGAGCTTGATCTGGCGAACGCCTGATTCCGGTGAAGGAACCGTTACGCCGTCGATCATGGTGTTGCTCAGGCGGGGCTCGGTGCCGCGAATCTGCACGTACTTGCCCTCGCCCTCATCGCGTTCGATGGTCACTGAAGCCATGCGTCCAAGCGCATCTGCGATGTTGGCGTTGGGCAAAGAGACGATCACGTCGGCCGGCAGCACCTGCAGGATATTCTCCGCAGCGAGTGTGCGATTGATGGCCTCCGCTTCGCCGAAGGGGCGTTCGGCAGTTACGGTGACCTCGTCGCTTGCATTGGCGACCTTGAGAATGGCGTCAATGCGCGCGGTCTCGCCCGCAATCACCGTTATGCTTCCGGCGTAGGGGGCAAAGCCCACGTAGGAAACGGTGACGGCGTACGTCCCAGGCGTTACGTCGGTTACGGTGAACTCGCCCAATCCATCAGTCGTGATGGGCCTGATCTGGGGCTGCATCTCGATCTTGGCGCCCTGAAGCACTGCGCCGGCCGAATCCTTGACGACGCCGCTGATGAGGCCCTTGCTTGCCTGGCAAAATGCCTGCGGCAAAGCAAAGAAGCAGAAAAGGACGAAGCAGATTGATAGAATTCGTTTGTGCATGGCGCTCCTCATTCCAGCTCATCGCCGGAGAATGACACAGGATTCAGGCCGCTCTTCAGACCTGACTGGAGCGTACGAGTCATTCTTAAAGCTGTGTTAACGAACCGGTGAATTTTTCCTAAGGTTGAAGCGCGTCCTTGCCTAAATGTGAATCTGCGATGAATTCGCAGCCTCCGTGACGGCACTCTCTTCCACTTCGCGATTACGCTGATAGATACGCTAGAAATGAGAATCCTTATCGTCGAAGACGAGCCGCGGATGCTGGAGCTGTTGCGCAAGGGGCTCTATGAACACGGATTCACTGTGATGACCGCCTCAGATGGCGAGGCTGGACTGGAGATCGCCACGATTCATGAGTTCGACGCGATCGTGCTGGATATCGGGCTGCCGAAGTTGGATGGATACGCGCTGATGCGGTCGCTGCGAGAGCGGGCGTGCATGACGCCGGTGCTGATGCTCACCGCGCGCGATGCGGAAGACGACGTCATTCATGGCCTGGACGTGGGTGCGGACGACTACCTGACCAAGCCCTTTTCCTTTCCTGAGCTGGTTGCCCGCCTGCAATCCATCACCAGGCATCGCCGCGAAGAGGGCCCCGGCACGATCTGGGCGGGCGGCCTCATCCTCGATCCCGCCGGACACACCGTGACCCGCGAGAACAAAAGCATCGACCTCACACGGCACGAGTTCCTGCTGCTCACATGCCTGTTGAGCAAGGCTGGCGAATGTGTGCCCCGGCAGGCCCTTATCGAGTGCATCTGGGGTGCCGACCATCCCATCGGACCGAGCGCCCTCGATGTTCTCGTGAACGCTTTGCGCGCCAAGATCGATGCGCCGTATCGAACGAAGCTGATCGTCACCGTGCGCGGATCGGGGTATCTTTTCAGGCGCGACACGGAGGCCGAGGAGGAAACGGGATGAAGTCTCTGCCCATCAGGGTCCGGCTGACCCTCTGGTATTTTGCGATGTTCGCTTCGGCTGCGGTCTTACTGAGCCTGGCCAGTCTCTGGATGTTGCAGCGCAGCGTGGATGCAACTGAATTCCACGAACTCGAGGAGCGCGCCGACGATGTGCGAATGCTTCTCGTCCGCGAGGACCCTACACGGACGCTCGACCAGATCGGTGGGGATTTCGCGGAGGTTTATAACTTCAAAGATGACGGAAAGTACCTTCAGGTGCGAGACGAGGAGGGCCGGTGGCTCTTTCGCTCGAAGCGGATGATTGCAGAGGATCCCGAACTTCCAGCGCCGGATCGCATTCCAGAGTCTGGCCAGATCGCCGAGTTCCAGCAGGGAATTCACCGTGTACGCATTCTCACCTACCCGGTCGCTGTGCGGGGGAAACGCTACACGGTGCAGACGGGTATCGCGATCGACAAATCGATGGCTCTTGTGGGACGTTTTCGCATCGATCTGCTGTTGCTGACGCCGCTGGTGATTCTGCTTGCCGCGGCGGGTGGACACATGATGAGCCGTAAAGCACTCCAGCCTGTGGCTGCCCTGGCCACCGAGGCGCGCCGCATCAACGATCGCAATCTTGACATCCGGTTGCCCATGCCAGAGGCGAAGGACGAAATCTCAGATCTTTCCCAGACGCTGAACCAAATGCTGGAGCGTATCGACAAGGCCTTCGCCAGCATACGCACCTTCACGGGCAACGCATCGCATGAACTGCGCACGCCCATCTCGCTGCTGCGCACAGAGATTGAGGTCGCGCTCTATCGCCCTCGCGAGGCCAGGGAGTATCGCGAGATCCTTGGCCGTCTGCACAAAGAGACCGTGCGGATGACGAGCCTGGTGGAGAACCTGCTCTTCCTGGCGCGGGCCGATGGAGGCGCTGAGACAATCGTACTTGGTCCGATTCAAATTGCGACCGTCCTGCGTCAGGTTGCAGAGACGTGGAAGAGTGCAATGAACAAGGCAATGCTCGACTTTCACGCACAGATCCCGGCAGAGGAACCGACCGTGCTGGGCGACGCGCATGGCATTCAACGCCTGTTGTCGATTTTGCTTGAAAACGCCTGCAAGTTCACGCCTCCAGGCGGAGCGGTCACATTAAGCGCGGCAGCTCAGGGAGAGCGCGTTGTCCTCTCCGTTCGCGATACCGGCATCGGAATCGCTCCCGAGCACCGGCCGCGCATCTTCGATCGGTTTTACCGGGCGGCGGCGTCCAGCGAAAGCTTCCCTGCTGGTTCCGGCCTGGGGCTTGCTCTAGCCAAGTGGATTGCGGAACGTCACTACACGAAGATGTCTGTCGAGAGCGATACCGGGAGCGGAAGCTGCTTTTCATTTTCGCTGCTGAGTACCGCTCCGGCAATTGCGGCCATTCATGCATCTTCTCCAACGACAGAATCGGAAGCGGAGATAAACGCCCCTTAGAACGTCCGCATTGACTTGCTTCCATGGTTGGCTCCATCGTGCTCGCCTCAGAGGTCTCGCTCCACCTGCTTGTACCAACCTCCAAGCATAAAACCTGAATCAAATGTGCGAAAAACACCGTAGGTTATCAAGGCACCATTTCTATTGTCGGATTTTGAGGCCCCAGAGGCTGGAAAGAATGCAAAATCTGCTAAATTTGCTATGATTTGTCGGGTGCCCGACAAGTATTAACTTGTTGATTAAACTGTATATTATTCAATTTATTTAGTTTACAATGACTTCTGGCGGAGAGATGGGGATTCGAACCCCAGATAGAGCTTTTGACCCTATAACGGTTTAGCAAACCGCCGCCTTCAGCCACTCGGCCATCTCTCCGGGCCTCATCGGATTATACCGGAATTCGCACTGGATGCATTTTTTGAGGCCTCCGATTCAGGCAATTGTCCGTTTCGGGGACAGCTCTCGATTGGCTACAGCGTCTATTTTGCCGCTTTCTTCCCGACGCTTCTGGCCTTGTTCACTTCAAACTGCCTGGCGCAGCGCTGCACCTGATCACGGGCGTAGGCCGCGTCGTGCCAGCCCTTCACCTCCACACGCTTGCCTTCCAGATCCTTGTAGATCGAGAAGAAGTGAGTGATCTCCTTCAGCAGATGCGGATAAATGTCGGTATAGTTCCACACGTTCGTGAAGCGCGGGTTGTTCTTGCCCACCGCAAGCACCTTTTCGTCCAGGGTTCCCTGGTCCATCATCTCCAGCAGGCCGATGGGACGCACCTCCTGCACGCAGCCGGGAAAGCTCGGGCCTGGGACCAGCACCAGCACGTCCAGTGGATCGCCGTCGTCGCTCAGCGTCGAGGGAATGAAGCCGTAGTCGCCGGGGTAGTGCACCGGCGAATGCAGGTTGCGGTCCAGCTTGAAGACGTGCAACTGCTTGTCATACTCGAATTTCTGGGTTCCGTCCAGGGGTATCTCAATGACCGCCCGGAAGACCTCGGGGTAGCGGTCGCCAATCGGCAGCTCCAGGTAATTGACCATCTCGTTTGCTTCTCCTAAAAAGGGGTGGCTCCGGCCGGGAAGTTGGAACCGGAAATTGGGCGGTCGCCAGGCAGCCTGCCTGAGCTACTATAATCGGTGATAATGAAGGCGCATGTCTATGTCACTCTGAAGACCTCGGTCCTGGATCCGCAGGGCCAGACCATCCATAACGCCCTGCGCAAGATCGGATATGCGGATGTCGCCGCGGTTCGTCAGGGCAAGTATTTTGCGCTTTCGCTTGACGGAGGGCTCTCTGCGGAGGCCGCTACTGCCCAGGTCGAGCGAATTGCTCGCGAGGTGCTGACCAACCCGGTAATCGAGGAGTTTACTTACCGGATTGAGGAGTAGCCCACCTGAACTCCGGCCCGCGTGATGCGTTCCTTTCGATCTGGCCGCGACGAGGACCGTCTCCAGGTTGAGTCGCTCATCAATTCTGTCTCCCATATTCCAGCGAGATTCAGGTATACTGTGCGGAAATGCGGAGGAAGCATCATTATGCGTTCTTTCCTCGGTGGGTTCTTTGAATCTTCCGCGCTTCGCCTTGCGGCCATTCTAATGGCCGCGCTGGCTTGGAGCGCTTCCGGTCTCTGCAGCCCCATTCATGAGGCGGCCCAGCAGGGCGATTTGCCTAAGGTCACCGCGCTGCTCAACGGAAATGCCGGTCTTATTTCCAGCAAAGACGAAGACGGCGCAACACCCTTGCACCGGGCGGCAAGCATGGGCCACAAGGACGTGGTGGAATTGCTGCTGTTCCGCGGGGCTGAGGTCAATGTCAGGGATAACGAAGGCCATCTGCCCTTGCACCTGGCGGCAATGGGTGGCTACACGGACGTGGCGGAGTTGCTGCTTGCCCGCGGGGCAGAGGTCAATGCCAAAGACAGCAACGGCGATATGCCTCTGCACTTGGCTGCGCGCCTGGGCCAAAAGGATGTAGCGGAGTTGCTGCTGGCTCACAAGGCTGAGGTCAATGCCAAGGACACCTCGGGCTACACACCTTTGCATCTGGCAGCGGTCGACGGCCAAACCGACGTGGCGGAGTTGCTGGTGGCTCGCAAGGCCGAGATCAATATCAGGAACGTCGATGGCGATACCCCTTTGCACCTGGCAGCGAGGATGGGGCAAAAGGGTGTGGCGAGCCTGTTGCTTACCCACAAGGCCGAGATTAATGCCAAAAACAAGGACGGTGATACCCCATTGCATTTGGCGGCATTCAACGACCAGGCGGACGTGGTGGATCTGCTGCTTGGTGACAAGGCGGATGCCAATGCCAGGAACAACCTTGGTAACACGCCTTTGAAGAGCGCGGCGCTGAAAGGTAATAAGGATGTAGTGGATCTGCTCCATCAGCATCACGGCCACTAAAAGGACGCTCGGGAGATACAGCATCGGACGGCCGCCAAATTCTTGTTTTCAGCGTTTGCGGAGCGGGGGACCTCGTGGAGAGTTGCCTGCGTTGTCTCAAGGCGGAGAGTTCGCGTTCCTGAGACGCTGTTCTGTTTGGGAATTCGGCTTTCTGTCTGGTCAGTGCCCCACTTCGGAGTCTGGGCGGTCGTTTAGAATTCTTGCATGTGCGGAATTGTCGGTTATGTAGGTCCTAAGAAAGTAGTTCCCGTCATTATTGAAGGTCTGCGGCGCCTCGAATACCGCGGTTACGACTCGGCGGGTATCGCCGTAGGCAGTCCATCCAGTTCGACTCTCGAAGTGCGCCGGGCTTCAGGCAAGTTGCACAATCTGGAGGAGGTGCTGCGCGAGCACCCTCTTGATGGCACCTTTGGCATCGGCCATACCCGGTGGGCCACGCACGGCCGGCCCACTGAAGAGAACGCACACCCTCACCGCGATTGCACGGGCCGCATCGTGGTTGTTCACAACGGCATCGTTGAGAACTATCTCGACCTGAAGCGCGAACTCATCGCCCAGGGCCACAAGTTCGTTACCGAGACCGACACCGAGATCATCGCCCACCTCATTGAGCAGGTCCAGCAGGACGCCGACGCAGCGGGCCAGCCCATTCGGCTTGAAGTTGCCGTGCGTCGCGCCGTCAAGCGCCTCACCGGAGCTTTTGCGCTGGGCGTGCTGTCGGCCCTGGAGCCGGACAAGATTGTGGTTGCGCGCTTCGGTCCGCCGGTGATTATCGGCGTAGGCGAAGGCGAGTACTTTGTAGCTTCAGACGTACCTGGCGTGCTGAACCACACGCGCAACATCTACTTTCTGGCCGACGGCGATATGGCCGTTCTGACCTTGGCCGGCATTGAGCTCAGCGACTTTGACGGCAACCCCATTCAGCGCGCCATCACCCGCATTCAATGGGACCCCATCCAGGCGGAAAAGGGCGGCTATAAGCACTTCACGCTCAAGGAGATCTGGGAGCAGCCGACCGCGGTTCGCGACACCACGCTGGGCCGTGTCTCGCTCGACTCGGGTAAGGTCTTCCTGGGCGAGATGAAGATCGCCGACGAAGAATTGGCCGCCGCCACGAGCATCAATATCGCCGCCTGCGGCACCGGTTGGCACGCAGCGCTTACCGGCAAATACATGATCGAGCGGCTGGCTCGCTTGCCGGTGGATGTGGATTACGCAAGCGAATACCGTTACCGCGATCCCATCGCCGATCCCGACGCGCTGGGGTTACTCATCAGTCAATCGGGCGAAACCGCCGACACCCTGGCCGCGCAGCGGGAGATGAAAGCTCTGGGCTCGAAGACCGTGGCCATCTGCAACGTGGTCGATGCCATGGTGGCTCGCGAGGCACACGGCACGGTCTATACTCACGCCGGCCCGGAGATCGGGGTCTGCTCCACCAAGGCCTTTACGGCGCAGCTTACTGCGTTGTTTCTACTGGCGCTCAAGCTCGGCCAACTGCGCGGACATTTGAACCGGTCTCAGTCCGTCGAACTGATCGATCAACTGAGCCGCATTCCGCTCAAAATCGAAGAGGTCTTGCGTTCCCGCTCCGCTCAGTGCGAGCAACTCGCCAAAGAGTTCTCCAACGTGCAGGATTTTCTTTACCTGGGCCGCGGTATCCACTTCCCCATTGCCCTGGAAGGCGCGCTCAAGCTCAAAGAGATCTCCTACATCCACGCCGAGGGCTATCCGGCCGGCGAAATGAAGCACGGCCCCAACGCACTGATCGACGAGAATCTGCCCGTGGTCGTGCTGGCTACTCGCGATGAGTCTGATCCGGCCTCGAAGCTGCGTTACGAAAAGACCCTCTCCAACATTCAGGAGGTCACAGCCCGCTCCGGCCGCGTCATCGCTGTGGCCACGGAGGGTGATACCACCATTGGCGGCCTGGTCGAGCACGTCATTTACATTCCTTCCGCCATCGAGTTGCTCTCTCCACTCATCGAGATCGTTCCGCTGCAGTTACTGGCCTATTACATCGCCGTCCGCCGCGGCTGCGACGTGGATCAGCCCAGGAACCTGGCAAAGTCAGTCACTGTGGAGTAGCGTTTTTGAGGATTAGGGACGCAGCACGACAAGAACGCCCTCTGCCGCTTTTGGATTAGCCATTGCGAAAGCGAACAGTTAGATCAGGCCGGTCGCTTTGCGAGTTGCTTCCTACAGCGAACTTCCGCCATCCAATACAGCGCATGAAAAGCCGTGAACGCTCTTAGTTGTTCATGCAAGGAATGAATCAAACCTCGATCACTCGATAGAGGAAGGAGATCTCCAATGCAAACCGATCTGCAACTGCGGCAACATTTGGTCAAACTACTCAAGGGCGGCGATGCTCACACTGACTTTGACACGGCCACCGGAAATTTCCCCGCGAGCCTGCGCGGCAAGAGGCCCGAACATGCGGAGCATTCTCCCTGGGAGGTGTTGGAACATCTACGCATCGCCCAATGGGACATGCTTGAGTTTTCGCGAAATCCACACCACAAATCGCCCGAATTTCCAGCCGGCTACTGGCCCTCCACAGTGGCGCCACCGGATGCCTCGGCCTGGGACAAGAGCGTTGATGCCTATCGCAAGGATCTTCAGGCAATGTGCGACTTGGTGAGCGAAGAGTCGACGGATCTTTTCGCCAAGATCCCGCATGGCGATGGGCAAACCATCCTGAGGGAGGCATTGGTCACCGCCGATCATGCTTCTTACCATTTGGGCGAGTTGGTTCTCCTACGCCGCATCCTGGGCGCATGGAAGTAGACTCGCGGCTGGTGGTGAGGGACTGTGCCAGATCGCAAGAGTCTTCCAAAGGCCGTTCCGCGCGAGCTAGGACAAGAGACTACCAACGAAGGATCGGCAAGAGGCTGGAGTAATCGTCGGTCCAGAGGCGGGCTTTGGGGTTTAGCAGAGGCTGGCGCACATGGCCGGAAACGTCGGGAAGTGAGAAGAACTCAGCGTGGTCCGTAAGCAGCATCCATGTGGAGAAGAACTCGCCGAGCTTGTCGTTCGACGGTGCCGAAACTCTTCGCACAGACATGCCCGCGGCTCTGCCGAGCAGGGTAACTTCAGGTTCGAGATCGACGTGTTGATTGGAGACATGAATGGCGAGGATTCCGCCCGGCGCAAGATGCCGCCTGTAGACAGCAAAAGCTTCCGTGGTCAGCAGATGCAGAGGAATGGCGTCACCTGAGAAGGCGTCGATCACCAGCACATCGAAGTTCTGAGGTCCCTCGCGAGTCAGGGATGCCCGCCCGTCTCCCTCGACAATTGTGATCTGAGCAGCGGAGTCGCGAATATAGGTGAATAGATTCCTGGCGATAGGCTGGACAGCCGGATTGATCTCATAAAAGCGGATACGGTCGCCAGGCTTGCCGTAAGCGGCGATAGTTCCCACACCCAGGCCAACCACGCCGATGTTACGCGTCCTTTCTGTGCAACAGAATCGCAAGGCCAGGCCCACACCGGAGTCTTCGGCATAGTAGGTCGTAGGCGTACGGCTGAGTTCCGCCGTAAAAATCTGAGTTCCATGTTGAATGTTGCCGTTGGTGAGTGTGCGCAAAACGGCTCCAGGATATCCGAAATTCTGACGGACGCGAAGGCTTCCATAGAAATTGCGAACAGCCACGGGCGTGTCTCGCTTCAATTCTGTGGAGACAACGAAGACGAGTACGGAGAGCAGGATGCTTGTTGTGGACCACAATAACCGCTGGCCCCAGTGACTCTTCCACGTAACCGCCAAAGCCAACAAGGCAGTAACTAGAAAAGTGAGCGGCAGATCGAGATTAAATGAGAAGATCAGCGGGGATGCGATGCCGATGAGAAATGAACCCAGCGCTCCGCCTGTGGCAAAGAGGAGATAGAAGAGGGTAGACTCCGAAGCACGTTCGGGTCGCAGCGCGTAGGTCTCTGTATGGCAAAACAGGCAGGAAACAAAAACTTCAAGAAGAAAGAAGATCATTCCGATGCTGATCGGCAGGGAGGCATCCACATTGGAGAGCATATAACCGAGACCGCCGAGCATGACCGCAAGGAAGCGAGTGACGATGGCTTGCGGTAAGAGACGGGGAAACTCGAAGGCAAGGATGATCGTGATGAGATAGATGGCAAGTGGCAGAATCCATAACAGAGGGATGGCGGCGATGTTAGCGGTGAGGTAACTCGTCACCGCGCTTAACTGCATGGCTGCGCCCATGGGAAGCAATACCCATAGGATTCTGTGAACCAGCGCGGCTGGGGCCGTCTGGGATTCGTCCTGTTGCTTTGGATGCGAGGAAAGTTGGATCGCAGAGCGGGTTCTCCAGGTCAGCGCGGCGGAGAGAAGCGCAAATGCGGCAAAGCTGCATAGCCACCCGAAGCGTTGCGCATGAAGGGTGAAGTTGGGCTCGATGAGAGACGGGTACGACGCGAGCGCAAGCAGAGAAGCGAGATTGGAAAGCGCATAGAGGCGGTAAGGGATGCGGCCGGTCTCGATGCGGGCAAGCCATACCTGCAAGAGCGGACTGGTCGCGCCGAGCATGAGGAAGGGGAGGCCGATAGAGATGCCGAGCGCGGCAAAAATCGAAACGATTGGGTGATCCGACGCGCGGCTCAGGTCGATCTTCTTCGTGGTCCAGACCATTGCGGATGCGCAGGCCAGACCGAGCAGCACGAGGTGCAGAATCCAATATGAATGATTGGCAAGCCAGCGAGCGTAGAGATAAGCAACCAGGAGAGCGACCTGGAAGAAGACCAGGCAAGTGATCCAGACGGCGGCTGATCCGCCAAAGACGGGCACAAGCTGCTTGGCAGCTATGGGCTCAACCAGGAAGAGCAGGAACGAGCCGAGAAAAACCGCCGATCCAAAGAGGAATCGCGAACGAGTCATGCATAACCTCGAAAAACCGGAATTGCCATTGTGCTTCTCTATCCAAGCGCAGGCCTGCCGATGAGCGCGCTTTTCCACGCGATTCGGAAAAGTCATCCCTTCGCTGGCGAATGATGTTATAGAATCGCTGCTGCCGGCAGAATCTCATCCACGTCCACCCACTGGGTCGGGTAATTGCCGGTGTAGCAGGCCGTGCAGTAGCCGGTGTGCTCCTCGCTGTCGCAGCATTTAAGCAGGCCATCAAGAGATAGATAGGCCAGCGAGTCTGCTTCGATATAACGGCGAATCTCGTCGATGGAGTTATTGGCCGCAATTAGCTCGCGCTTGCTGGGAGTATCCACGCCATAAAAGCACGGCGAGATCGTGGGCGGGCAACTAATGCGCAGATGGACCTCTTTTGCGCCTGCTCCGCGAACCATGCGCACAATCTTCCGGCTCGTCGTTCCGCGAATAATCGAGTCGTCGATCAGGACCACTCTCTTGCCTTCGAGCAGATTGCGCACCGGATTGAGCTTGAGGCGCACGCCGAAATCGCGCACCCGCTGCTCGGGCTCGATAAAGGTGCGGCCCACATAATGATTGCGAATCAGCCCAAGACGGAAGGGAATGCCCGCCTCTTCTGCGTAGCCGAGCGCCGCAGTCACGCCTGAATCGGGGACGGGGACAACAACATCGGCGGGCACGCCGGATTCGCGGGCAAGCTGTCGGCCCATCTGATCGCGGCTCTCCTGCACCCAGCGGCCAAAGATGCGACTATCGGGACGCGCGAAGTAGACGTGCTCGAAGATGCAACTGGATTGCTGGACGCCGGTGGCATACTGCCGACTGGTCACGCCGTCTTCGGTTACCATGACCAGTTCGCCCGGAAGCACGTCGCGCTCGAACTCCGCCCGCAACAGGTCGAATGCGCAACTCTCTGAGGCAAAGACGATCGTGTCCGGACCCGCATTGGGTCCGTCGGGATTCCTCATGCGGCCCATAGAGAGCGGCCGGAAGCCACGAGGATCGCGGGCTGCGAAGATACGGTCGCGGGTCATCATCACAATGGAAAAAGCGCCATCGATCTGAGAAAGCGAATCGGCAATGGAGTCGACCAGCGTTCCCGCGCGAGAGTGGGCGATGAGTTGGACGATGATCTCGGAGTCCGAGGTGGTCTGGAAGTAGGCGCCGTCGCGCTCCAGACGCGCGCGCACGTTTCCCAGATTGACCAGGTTACCGTTGTGGGCGATGGCGATAAGACCCTTTGTCGAATCCACGCGAATCGGCTGAGCGTTGAGCAGCGCAGAGTCGCCGGTGGTCGAGTAGCGGGTATGGCCGATGGCCATTGGGCCGGGAAGCTTGGCCAGCACATCGTCGGTAAAGATCTCCGAGACCAGGCCCATGCCTTTGATATTGGCCAGATGCTGACCGTCGGCTGTGGCGATGCCTGCCGACTCTTGACCGCGATGCTGCAGGGCGTAGAGGCCGAGGTAGGCTTGCCGGGCAGCATCGGGGTGGCCGTGGATGGCGATGACACCGCATTCCTCGCGGAGCTTGTCAAAAGCAGGGAACAGGGAACAGGGATCAGGGATCAGAGACGGCGGGTGCCCCATATCTAACGCGTTCTCTGCGTCAGATGTGGGGGAACCTCCCAGCTCAGCCGGCCGATCCGGAATCCCCGCGACCCCCTGAAAGAGCAGCCCGCTCATGCCATAACCTCACCGTGGAGGGTGGCTTCCAGCGCCGAGGCCCAGGGCTTGCGAAGATCGTCCAGCGGAGCCGAGATGAACGGCTCGCGCTCGACTGAGATCTCCAGCCGCGTTCCGCCTGTGGTCCCGATGCGGACGGCGAAGAAGCTGAATTCTCCGGCCAGCGTCTCGATTCTTGAGATGTTGTCGTGATGGGCCGTGACGAGCACCGTCGAGGCCGGTTCGGCAAAGAGACCAAAGAGCGGGTGCACCATGAGCGACTGCTCTTGCTCGACCGTCGCGCCGATCCCCTTGGGGAATCCCGCCTGCGCCAGGGCAACCGCGATGCCGCCGTCGGAGACGTCGCTTGCCGAGCGAAGCAGTTTGCGCGCGGCAAGAACCTGTAGAAGTACCTGCAAATCGGCTTCGGCATCGAGATCGAGAGGCGGCGGCTGGCCCCAGATTCCACCGAGAACCACCTTGGCGAACTCCGACGCCCCAAAGGCAGCAAGATCGGTCGTCGCGGTCTCCTCGGGCGCATCGGGATCTTCGTGCGCCACCGGCTCGTTCGCCTCGATTTCAACCGGATAGTACTTCATCGGTTCAGGGTGAAAAGGAACCTTAAGGCCGGGGTCAGGCTCCTTGCCCTTGGGAATTGGCCAAAGCAGCAGAATCGCATCGCCCGCAGCCTGGAAATGCGCCGGAACCGCCTTGGCCACGTCGTCCAGAATGCCCACAATGCCTAGGACCGGCGTGGGATAAATTCCTTCGCCTCGGGTCTCGTTGTAAAGCGAAACGTTGCCGCCGGTGATCGGCGTCCCCAGCGCCGTGCAAGCCTCCGCGATGCCGTCGATGGCCGCCGAAAGCTGCGCCATAATCTCCGGCTTTTCGGGATTGCCGAAGTTGAGGCAATTGGTCGCGGCCACTGGCTTTGCGCCGGTCATCGCGACCTTTCGCGCGCACTCGGCCACCGCATGCATCGCGCCCAGTTTGGGATCGAGGTAAGCCCAACGGCCATTGCCATCCAAAGCCATTGCCAGGCCGCGCTCGTGACCCGGCGCTCCGGTGCCCTTGATGCGCATTACGCCGCCCTCGCCGCCGGGGCCGATCACGGTGTTGGTCTGCACCATGGTGTCGTACTGCTCGTGAACCCAGCGCTTGGAGCAGACATTGGCGCTGGCCAGCAGCTTCTTCAGATCCGCGGTGAAGTCGCGGTCCTCGGCGAGCTTCGCCGCCATCTCTTCCGGCGGATCGAGCGGAATCGGAGCCTTCCAAACGCCGACCGGGCGATGATAAAGCGGGGCGTCGTCAGTGAGCGATCGATTGGGAATGTCGGCCACCAGCACTCCGTGGTGGCGGATGCGAAGCCGCGCCTCCGGCTGCACCGTGCCGACGATTACTCCGTCCAGTCCCCATTTTTTGAAGACATTTAGAACCTCATTTTCGCGGCCCTTGGTAGCCACCAGCAGCATCCGTTCCTGACTCTCCGAGAGCATGATCTCGTAGGCGGTCATGCCGGTCTCGCGTTGCGGAACCAGGTCCAGTTCAACATCGAGTCCCACGCCGCCACGCGCGCCCATCTCGCAGGTGGAACAAGTTAACCCGGCTGCCCCCATATCTTGAATGCCGACGATGGCGCCCGTGCGCATGGCCTCAAGGCACGCCTCCATCAGCAGCTTCTCCATAAAGGGGTCGCCCACCTGCACGTTGGGCCGCTTGGCTTCCGTGCCCTCGTGGAATTCCTCGCTGGCCATCGTCGCGCCGTGAATGCCATCGCGGCCCGTCTTTGCGCCGACATAGATCACTGGATTGCCCGCGCCGGTCGCCTTGCCGTAGAAGATCTCGTCTTTGCGGACCATGCCCAGGGCGAATGCGTTCACCAACGGATTGCCGCTATAGCAGGCCTCGAATTTGGTTTCGCCGCCCAGGCAGGGCACGCCAAAGCAGTTGCCGTAGCTGGCGATGCCGCTGACCACGCCTTCGACAATCGAATGGTTCTTCGCGATCAACGCAGGATCCGACTCGCCCGCCTCGGCTTCAATCGCCCCAAAACGCAGCGAATCCATCACCGCCAGAGGCCGCGCGCCCATGGTGAAGATGTCGCGCAAAATGCCGCCCACACCCGTTGCCGCGCCCTGAAAAGGCTCGATGTAGCTGGGGTGATTATGGCTCTCGATCTTGAAGGCGCAGGCCCAGCCGTCGCCCACGTCGATGATGCCGGCGTTCTCGCCCGGACCCTGGACGACCAGGTCGCTTTTGGTGGGCAGCCGCTTCAGATGCACGCGGCTGGACTTGTAGGAGCAATGTTCGCTCCACATCACGCTATAGATGCCCAGCTCGGTGAGCGAGGGCACACGACCCAGTGCGGCCTCGATGCGGCTGTACTCATCCGCGGTGATGCTGTGCTGGGCCAGCAACGCCGGAGTAATCTCAACCGGCTCGGGAACGACTGCAGAGGATGCTGTGGTCATCACGATTGCCTTAATTGTCGCACGACTGTCACATTCGGGGACCGACCGTGAGTGTGGAAAGTGGGTTCCAGTCCCAAATCCCGCAAAAGGTGTGGTTTCCGCCGCTGGCTCCAGACCTTTAAGGCCGGAGAAATCCGCCTTGTCATATAAGCCCCGCCGGGGTTGCCAAGGGAACGCGGCAACAGGCGAGGTTCTTCCCATTCGCCGCAAAGCGCCGGAGGCTGAGTCTTTCTTCCGTCTTTTTCGATCGGGGGCTATAATCTGCCCCATGACGGTTCAGGCGTACACGGATGTAGCAGAGACAGCAGACGATGCAGGCGCGTTGCGGAAGCTTCATGCGCTGGAGGCGCAGCTCCGGGAGCTTGGCAGCCTGATGGTGGCCTACTCTGGCGGCGTGGACTCCGCATTTCTGGCGGCAACGGCTCATCGTGTTCTGGGCAGCCGGATGCTCGCCGTGCTGGCCGACTCGCCGAGCCTGGCTCGCCGCGACTTCGAGCAGGCCTGCGAGTTTGCGCGGGAGCGGCAGATGCCGCTGCACATCGTCGAAACCGGGGAACTGGAACTGCCCGAGTATCAGCGCAACGACGCCAACCGATGTTTCCACTGCAAGGACACGCTCTTTGCGGCGATGGAGGCGCTGGGGCCGAAGTTGGGCTTTGAGCGCATCGCCTATGGCATGAACGCTGACGACACCAGGGATTACCGCCCGGGGCAGCGCGCGGCCAAGGAGCACGCCGTGCTGGCGCCGCTGGCCGAGGCCGGATTGACCAAGGCTGAGATTCGCGCGCTGTCCAAGGCCGCCGGCTACCCCTTCTGGGAGCGCCCGGCTGCTCCCTGCCTCTCTTCGCGGGTTGAGTATGGCCGCGCCGTCACCCGCGAGGTGCTCGACCAGATTGAGAAAGGCGAAGAGAGTTTGCGCAAGCTGGGCTTTCGCGAGCTGCGTGTACGCCATCACGGTGAACTGGCCCGAGTTGAGATTGCCCGCACCGAGTTGCCGCGCGCCCTCACAATGGAGATGCTGGATGCCATCACGACCGCAATCAAACAGGCCGGCTTCCAATACGTGACCCTCGATTGCTCCGGCTTCCGTTCCGGGTCGCTGAATGCCATTTTGCCTGCCGAGGTCCTGGCCAAACGGGGGGCATGAGCGGCAGTTTAGAATCACAATGCGATGCGTATAGGTTATCTGGAGTGTTTTTCAGGCATCAGCGGCGACATGCTGCTCGGTGCACTGGTGGATGCGGGCGTGCCCTTCAGTTGTCTTGAGCAGACAGCCACTGCGCTCAATGTGGGTGCGCGGGTAGAGATGCGCCGAGTGAGCCGCGGGGGACTGGCGGCTACCAAGGTGAACGTGATCGCGCCGGACGTGGCGGCAGGGCATTTTCATGTCTCGCACTTGCTCGAGGCGCATTCACATGCGCCAGATATCCATGAGCATTCTCACTCGCACGAACAATCCTCCACTCACAGCCACGCCGCGCATCGATCTCTTTCGGCTATTCTCGAAATCATTCAGTCGGCGCCGCTGACAAAGAGCGTGAAACAGCGCTCGATGCGCGCCTTCCAGCTACTGGGCGAGGCCGAGGCTGCGATTCACGCCGTTCCCGTTGAAGACGTGCACTTTCACGAGGTCGGTGCGGTGGACACGATTGTCGACATCGTCTGCGCAGCAGTTGGAGCCGAGGCTCTTGCTGTGGAACGCTGGCTGGCATCACCGCTCAACGTGGGCAGCGGCACTGTGGATTGTCAGCATGGCACGCTTCCCGTTCCCGCACCAGCGACGCTGGCTCTGCTGGGGGATTCGCCGGTCTATGCTGCTGGGCCGCCGATGGAGCGCGTAACACCGACGGGCGCGGCGGTGCTGCGAATGCTCGATGTGCAGTATTCACCGCTGCCGGCGATGCGCATTCTCAAAACTGGCTATGGCGCGGGTGGCCGCGAGACGCCGGGCCAGCCCAACCTGCTGCGTCTGCTGGTAGGCGAGGAAGAGGCTGCGGTGAGTGGCGCTACAGAAGAGATTGCTGTTATCGATACGGTGATCGACGACTCTAGCCCACAGTTGCTTGCTTATGTTAGCGAGAGGCTACTCGATGCAGGAGCTTGGGATGTTTATCGCGTCGCGGTGCAGATGAAGAAGGGCCGCACCGGCGTCGAGATGACCGTGCTCTGCCGGCCCGATCTCGTGCCGGCGCTGAGGGATCTACTCTTCCGCGAGACGACGACCATTGGACTGCGCTGGCGGCTCGAAAAAAAGGTCGCATTGGCGCGTGAGTTCGCCGAGGTGGCAACAAGCTGGGGCAAAGTGCGCATCAAGATTGCCCGCTTGCCAGGCGGCACGATCTCCAACGCAGCGCCGGAGTATGAGGATTGCCGGGCGCTTGCCACCAGCCACTCGATTCCACTGAAGCGTGTGATGGAAGAGGCCATGCGGGTTTACGCTGCAACAAGGGAGAATCGCTGATGGATCGCGCACTGATCGAAGCTATGCTCAACGACGTTCGCGATGGACGTACCGCGGTCGGCGACGCTTTAGAACGGCTGAAGGTCATGCCCTTCGAGGAGATGGGCTTTGCCAAACTCGATCATCATCGCGCGCTGCGCACCGGAATGCCTGAAGTGATCTTTTCCGCGGGCAAAACGGCAGCGCAGGTGGCCGCGATCTTCGTGCGCATGGCGCAAGCCGGAGGCAATGTGCTTGCCACGCGCGCTTCTCGCGAGATGTTTCAGGCCGTTTTCGCGGTTGAGCCTCGCGCCGAGTTCCATGAGACTGCTCGGGCCATCACGCTCAACCAAGCCCCGACCATGCCCGGCAAAGGAATGATCGGCGTAGTCTGCGCGGGAACCAGCGACTTGCCGGTTGCTGAGGAGGCCATGGTGACGGCGAGCCTGATGGGCAATACTGTCGAGCTGATTGCCGACGTAGGCGTCGCCGGGATTCACCGCCTGCTGGCGCAGAAGGATTCACTGCAATCGGCACGCGTGCTGATTGTCTGCGCGGGCATGGAGGGCGCTCTGCCCACCGTCGTCGGCGGCCTGGTGAATGCGCCGGTTTTGGCCGTGCCGACCAGCATAGGTTATGGCGCATCCTTCGGCGGCGTTGCGGCGCTTCTGGGCATGTTGAATACCTGCTCACCCAACGTTTCGGTGGTCAACATCGACAATGGCTTCGGCGCTGCCTGCATCGCTTCGCTGATCAATCACCTCTGAAACAGGAATCAATCCCGCTTCAAACGGGCCCTCAAACGCCTGATTCCAGATCGGTTTCCGGAATTCTCAATCTGCCGGCCTTGGCCGTCCTGAGAAACCGCTGGCCGTGCGCAAGGCGTCAGCATCCATCAGCTTGCCGTCCATCATCACGGTGCGTGTGTTCCTAAGGTCACCGATGCGGCGGCTTGGGTTACCCTCCACCAGCACCAGATCAGCGGCCTTGCCGACAGCAATTGAACCGGTTGTTTTATCCACCTGGAGAAGCCGTGCTGGGGCTATTGTTGCCGCAGCGAGCGCCTCCTCCGGCGTAAAACCAGCTTCCACATAGAGTTCAAGCTCGCGGACGAGTTCAAGCCCGGAACCATCGGTACCGGCCACAATCGAAACCCCCGATTTGTGCATGAGTGTGACGAGTTCCGTTAGTTTCTTGAAGCTCTTTCGATAGTCGTCGCGGGTCAAGTCCTTCGGTACAGCAAATCCGCCCTGTCGAAATCCCCGCTCGGTAGCGGGCGGAAGAGTGCCCATGTAAGGCGAATAGGCTGGAGAAAGATCGCCATTCTCCGGGACGAACAGCGACTCGAACACAGACACGGTCGGGTCGGAGACGATCTTGCGCGTCGCCATTGTGGCCACAAGAGACTTGATAGGCTCGGCATTAAGATCCACGTCTTTGGCGTAGCGGCCTATGCCTTCAAAACGATTGATACCGTTCGATGTGGCAACGACTGCGTCTGGCATGGCTTCCATCATCACGAAATTGATGTGAGTCAGCTCGTCGTAACCCGCTGCGATTGCATCGGACGGGCGCATCCCGGCGGGGACGTGGCCATGCACGTGCAGGCCCAGTTTGTGCGCTTCTGCCGCCGCTGGAGCCACCCACAATGGGTTGTAGCTGCCATAGATCTTGATGCCTGTGAAGCCTTGCGCCTTCGCCTTACGCACCGCATCGATCGCCTCTTCCTGCGAGGTGACTACTGTGCCCATCTGTGCCGTGTTAGGCCCCTTGCCGTCGATCAGCATCGAAGGGAAGACCCTGGGCGAGAGCAGGTCGCCTTTTGCGCGCCGCGCCGCGCGAGCGATCGTCAGTTGATTGTCATTGCCGGGGTCGCGCACTGAGGTGATGCCGAGCGACAGAAGAAATGGTCCGGCAGAGTCGTCGCCGAAATGCTGATGAGAGTCCCATAGACCCGGAACCAGTGTCTTTCCGGCTCCGTCGAAGACCAGTGAATCCTTGGGCACAATTGTTGTCTCCGCCGGCCCGGCCGCGGCAATCAAACCGTGATCGACCACCACAGTTTGATCCTCTGCAAAGTGCGTGCCGTCAAGGAAGGCGCGAACGTGGGTGAACGCAACCGGGCCCTGAGGAGTCTTGAGGAGCGCCTTCAGCAGCGCGGGACTGCGGGCGGCAAGCGCGTCATCCTGCGCCTTGTCCAAGGCCAGCAGATCGCCTTCGTAACCAGCGGGAAGAGCCCCAATAAAACCTACAAATCCAAAGAACTTCCCGTCCGCCGTTGTCCAAACCGGTTGGGGGGATGGAGAGAGGCCGGTGATGGCCCAGGCCGTAACCGTCTTCTTCGCCGCACCTTGCCCGACGACGGCTTCGGTCAATCGCTCGGCTCGAGCGCGGCCGCCCGGCAGCAACTGCATTGACTTGTCCGGCATGGCAAGCAGTGCCTCGACAAGAAGCTGCGTGCCTCCAGTCCACGTGCCGCCCTGGCCAATATAGAACGCAGGAGCGGTATAAGGAGCTCCACCGGCGTCTACAGGACTCTTCCATGTCGCCCGGGATTGGACGGCCTGAAACGTCTCGGCTGCATCACCCTGTGGCGTAACTCCCCGCACGACAAACTTGGACAGCATTCCGTCGCTGCCAATCTCGGCCCTTTGATCCACCTCCCACACCTGCCCGCGCAGAAGAATGCTTTCGCGCGACATCCTGCTGCCGTCCTCCGCCGTCCACAAGAAGGCCTTGCCGTGAGTGCCTGCGGTGGAGAGGATCGTGAAAGTCTGCGCACCTGCGGGGGGCTTCGCAAGTTCGCTTGCCGGCACCTGCGCCTGCATTTTTCCATGCATCGAAAAACACGCCACCAGTAGAAATGGCAGGAGCATTGCACGCTCCAGTGGAGTGAAGGAGCAATTCAGCTTGCGGATTTGCATGGTCCAAGTCATAACGAATCCTTCCGTGTTCCTTTGATCAGCAGGTTGCGCGCTCCTTCGGGCAGAGGGGCGAGCGGCATGAGGCGTAGAAGCGCCAACCGGGAGCGGGACTCATCAAGCGGGCAGTCAGTCGTTAGGGGGAAGCAGAAGTCGCTGCATTAAAAGGGAAGGAGTAATCCATCGACCTCTGCGAGTAATCGTAACATGAAAGCGGCCGATTGTAATCTCGGCATCGGCACGATTCAAGCCGGTACCCGGAGGATCGCACGTCAATCGGAAGGCTGTGCCGCATCGATCGTTGGGTTCGCAGAATTAGCGGTTACAATTAGCACATTTCAAATGAAATAAGACCGCTGAACCTCAGGCCAGCCTGTCGCCTGCCATGCGCATGTCGTAGCCGACACAGGCTTCTACCTCGCGCCGATACGAATCTCGGCCGAGCGTCTCGATGAGCGCCTGAACAGGTGGCAGCGTAAGATGCGTTCGGCGGAGCACCAAGAGATAGGGCTTCTCTGCGAGAGGAAGGAAGGCCAGGCCCATGGAAGACGCAGCGGCTTGCGTGCCGATGCAACAGTCCACCTCTCCACTCTGAACCAGGCGTGCGGCGGGAAGTTGTCCCAGCGTGATTCGGTCGTAACCTTTGACCCTGTTACTCGCAATTCGATTCTTCCGCAGCAGGTCGTCCAAGAGCCGGCGGCAGCCTGCGCCCGTTTCACGATTTGTGATGCGAATGTCCCTTCGCGATAAATCTACAATGCCTGCTATCTTCTTAGGGTTATCCTGAGCGGTGATCAGCCCTTCTTTCCACATAGCATAGGAGAGAATGGCAACCGAATTTCGAGGAAACATCTTGCTGATCGGTAAAAAATCAGCCTTGTCACTCGCCTTATCGGCCCAATGTGTGCCCGCGACATGAACCAGCCCTTTATGCAGCAAATCAATGGCTTGCGAACTGTTTTCATACGCGATAATGAGTTCAAAACCTTGCCGTTCAAGCGAGTGCGCGAGCAGCGATGCACTGGGATCGCAACCTGCGAGAAGGATGCGTCCAGGGTTCTTCCAGCCATTGCCAAGGAACCGAACCTTCGCATTGACTCCGCTGTCTCCGGCGCGGATAGGCGCAAGAAAGACGGCATCGGCCGGCTGCAAACCCCAACTCGCCGGATCGGGCGGCACGGCAACCAAACGGTCATTGACGCTTGCCACTCTCAGCGGTTGCCCCTTCGGCAGCGAGGCCACCCCACCGAGAATGAATACCTCAGCAGTCTCCTCGATCGTTTCCCGCTCTGGCTCGAGCTGAAACAATTCCTCGACCGTTGTGCCTAGGATGCGAGCTAGTTTCAGGCTCACCGTCGTGTTTGGAACATAGAGTCCAGCTTCAATAGCATGAATCGTCTGGCGGCTGATGCCCGCCTCGGCCGCCAGATTCGCTGCGGAGATCGCTCGTTTAGCTCTCAATTGCGCGAGATTGGTTAGAACTTCGATTGATTGCATTCGTGCCTCGTGGCAAAATAGCCTGTACTGTATACGCGACTCATGATACGGATACGAGGGGAAATGCACAAGAGCGAATGGCGGACTAACGATAAGAGCGCGGCAATGGCGCCCATCGGCCTGATTCACACGCCCTTTAAACACGCTGAGGGGACACCGATTCAGGGTATCTCCGGCAGGCGCGCGGAGGGTGTCGTCGAGGTGCTTCCAGATCTGGTGGAGGGGCTGCGTGATCTCGAAGGCTTTGACCGGCTGTGGTTGATTTACCATTTCGATCGCGCCTCAGAAGTACGACTGGTTGTTCGCCCGTATCTGGACACAACTGAGCGAGGCGTCTTCGCTACACGCTCTCCAGCCTGGCCCAATCACATTGGCATTTCTGTCGTTCGTTTTCTGCATATCGAGGACAATCGCTTGTATGTCGCTGACGTGGATATGTTGGACGGAAGTCCATTGCTCGACATTAAACCTTATGTTCCCGCTTTCGATTCCTTTGAGCAGTCTCGTGCCGGCTGGTTGCATGGCAAATCGGCAACGGAAGTGGTGGCCGACGGCCGCTTCGAAGCAGAAAATGCTGACACGGGGTGAGCGAGCCAATCCTGTGCAATTCATGCGGTGTATGTTACTGTTAATTCCACTAGCGGCACCCATTGCTCTGCGCCGCAACCCCGGCAATCTACTGGAGGAGAGAAATGAAGATCAGTGCGAGAAATTTGCTTGAGGGTAAGGTTCTGAACGTCACCAAGGGGGCGGTCAACGGACAGGTCATTCTTGCCCTGACGGGCGGCGAGCACATCGTCTCCGTCATTACAAACTCCAGTATTGACTCATTGGGCTTGGTGGAGGGCCAGACAGCTTACGCGATCGTTAAAGCCAACGAGGTGATTGTCGGAAAAGGCCTGGATGGCACCAAACTGAGCGCCCGCAACGTGCTGGCCGGTGAGGTTACAAGTTTTCATGACGGAGCCGTCAACAGCGAGGTCGCCATCAAACTGGCCGGCGGCGCTACCGTCATTGCGTCGATCACCAAGGAGAGCATACGCGCGCTCGGGCTAATGCAAGGCGACAAAGTCAGCGCAATTGTGAAGGCATCGAATGTAATGATCGGCGTTTAGATTCCTTTCTCTAACTACACCGCAACAAGCGTACCGTAAGACCGCCCAAAGAGCGAGATTTCCTGAGCTCATTGTGCAGCAGTGCGTTTGTTTCAATCCTTCCATCACGACCCCGACTGAAAACAGGCCGAATTCGACGGCCGTCATGCCTGCATCGCCACCGGCGAAACCGCGTTAGGAGAATTGTGTAATCTTCTTAATAAAGTCTTGTAAAACAGACATAAGCGTGATTAAATGACAATCACGCGTAATCATTCTTGTTTTGGAGAGAATATGAACAAGGCGAAGTTGGCTCTTACGGCGGCGGTTCTCTGCTTTTCATTGACACGGGCGTGTGGGCAGGGCGCCACTGTCGACACCAAGACGCAGCCGAAGTCCCCGGACCCATGCACAAGCGGCCACGGCTTCGCCACCACCGATTGCGCGCTGACCTGGCACGGCATCACGCTGTATGGTGCGTATGACGTCGGAGTCGGCTGGGTCAGCCACGGCTTGCCGGAAAACGGCTATAACTATGAAGGCGAATCTCTGGTGAACCGAAACGGCTATCAACATCGATTCCTCGTCGCACCGAACAATTTGTCCCAGACGGGTCTTGGCATCAGAGGCAAGGAGGAATTTCTCCCTGGCTGGTCCGTTGTGTTCAATGCTTCAACTGGCATCAATCCGCAGTCCGGCCTGCTCGCCAATGCGTCAGAAACCGACATCGGCAACAACGGTCTTCCCAGGGCCAGCTATTCGATAGCCATCGACGGCGCGCGCGCGGGCCAACCCTTCAATGACGAATACTATGCCGGTATATCGTCCGCGCATATCGGCACGCTGACCTTCGGTCGTCAGCGCGCTCTCGGCACCGATGCGATGCTCCTTTACGATCCGGCCAACGGCGCCTATGCTTTTTCCTACATCGGGTATAACGGCACGATGGCCGGCGGCGGAGACACCGAGGACAGCCGTTGGGATGACGCCCTGAAATATCGCCTCACCTTTGGCCCGGCTCACTTCGGCGCGATGTATAAATTCGCCGATGGATCTGGCGGTTGCTACTCGGGCTCCTCAACCTGGACCGCCGGCACCTGTACACCGGAATCTGCGCACAACAATGCCTATGGATTCGACGGCGGTGCAAAATCCGGCAAATTCTTCGCCGACCTGGTCTTCCAGCATTACAACCAGGCGATCAGCGTACTAAATCCCCTGCTGGGGCCTCAGAGTCCTGCGGCTCCATATCAGTCGACCACCGACAGCATCAATACGAACCAAATTAGCGGGACTAATCTTATCGCCACGACCAACACCGTATATGGCATCGTGACTGATAACAGCGCAATTATGGCTGCTGCCAAGTATTCGTCGGACTTGTTCAAGGTCTTTGCCGGGTACGAATACATCTGGCAGAATAACCCGGCGAACCCGTTGGGCGTTGGCGCCTCGGATCAAGGTGGTTATATCATGAGCGGGGTCGAAGACAACAATCTTGATTCTGAGAAGCTGGTGCAGATCTGGTGGACTGGCGCAAAGTATGCCTATCAAAAAAAGACCGACGTCACTTTCGCCTGGTATCAACAGCGGCAGAACGACTTCCGTATTCCGTCGACCTGCTCGCCCGCAGCTGGTTTCCGCGCGTCCTGCGCAGGCACCCTCAACGAGGGATCGCTCTATTTGGATCATCACTTCACAAAGCGTTTCGATTCTTTTGCCGGAGTTGCGTATTCCTTCGTGAGCGGCGGTCTGGACATCGCCATTCCTCATGGCCCCGGAGTTCCCTTTAAGAGCGACAACAACCTTGCTCCGACAGTAGGTAGTCGTTTCGCCTTCTGATCGTTTCCGCGGCGGGCTCGGTCGAGAGCCCAACGTGGGTTGCCGCTCATCATATTTCTCGAACCGGTTCAATCGAGTGGACAAGAGTTAGAGCGAACAGCCGCACTGGAACTGACTGAGGAGAAGACTTGAGACCAAGTTCGAAGGTTATTGGAAATCGAATGCCGTTTTGCAGATTCGCGGTGCTTGTCACGTTCACGGCCGTGCTCTGCCTGCGCCCTGGTTCAGCGCAGACAGAGTTGACAATCTCCGCGGCGGCCAGCCTGAAGGATGCCATGGTTGAGACGGAGACTACTTACAGGCAAAGTGGAGCGATCATCTCTTTTGCCAATAACTTCGGTTCATCCGGAACCCTTGCAGCACAGATCGATCAGGGCGTTCCGGTGGATATTTTTATTTCAGCCGCGGCAAGGCCGATGGATGACCTTGCGGCCAAGGGGCTGATCGTTACAGGCACGCGCCGCAATCTGTTGAGAAACACACTGGTTCTTATTGCCCCGCTTGATTCAAAGCTCCGTGATTTTCAGGGACTCAAAGACAAATCAATCCGACTCATTGCACTGGGTGACCCGGCCAGCGTCCCGGCAGGCCAGTATGGGAAGCAGACGCTCTTGTCTCTTCATCTTTGGGATCAACTAGACGCAAAGCTTGTCTTGGGAAAAGATGTCCGCCAGGTCTTGACTTATGTAGAAACTGGCAATGCCGATGCAGGCCTGGTGTATGCGACCGATGCCCAAGCTTCGAGAAAGATTCGAATCGTTGCTTCTGCTTCTGAATCCACGCATGACCCAATCGTTTATCCCGTTGCAGTTGTCAAAGGAAGTCGCAACGAAGAGGCCTCGCGGAAATTCGTTGAATTTCTCAGCAAGCCGGTGACCCAAGCGATCTTTATCAGACACGGGTTTACAATAGCAGCACCGTGACACTGTCGATCGATTATTCGCCGTTGTGGATCTCGCTTGCCACTACCTGCGTGGCCACGGTAGCAACGTTCCTTCTGGGAATACATGCCGCGAGGTTGATGTATGGAATGCGCGGAAGCCTTCGCGCATGGATTGACGGCCTTCTTACGCTTCCTTTGGTCCTCCCTCCGACTGTTGTCGGCTTCTTTCTGCTGCTGCTGTTCGGAAGGCGCAGCTTCATCGGCCACGCGCTGGAGCAGATCGGCATCGTGATTGTTTTCTCCTGGCCGGCAACGGTCATCGCGGCGACGGTCGTGGCATTTCCGCTGATGTATCGCACGACCCTTGGCGCGTTTGAGCAGGTCAATCCCAATCTTCTCGATGCAGCGCGGACGCTTGGCGCTACGGAGTGGAGGGTCTTTCGCAGAGTGATGCTGGCGCAGGCAGCGCCCGGCGTGCTCGCGGGTACGGTTCTGGCATTTGCGCGAGCGATGGGCGAATTTGGCGCAACATTGATGCTGGCCGGCAACATTCCCGGCCGCACTCAGACGATGCCGATCGCTATTTTTTCCGCAGCAGAGGGCGGCGACATGCGCGTAGCCTCTCTGTGGGTAAGTCTGATTGTCGTTCTCTCGCTGGCCGTCATTCGCTTGCTTCACTGGGAACGAAAAACCAGAAAGACATATTCAAATGAGAGGACAGCTCACCTAGACTCCACATTTCTGTCGAAAACACAGTTGCCGAGCAACCCAGACGAGGAGAATCGTGGCGCTTCGCTTGAAATACGCGTCGAGAAGGCTCTCGAGTACTTCAAGCTCGAGGTTGACTTCTGCGCAAATCAGGGCGCGCTTGGATTGCTTGGAGCCTCCGGTGCGGGCAAATCGATGACACTGCGCATGATCGCTGGTATTGTGACGCCAGATCGGGGGCGCATCATTCTCAACGGCCGTGTTCTCTATGACAGCGCGACAGGTGAGAGGATCTCCGCCGCGCATCGCAAGATCGGCGTGGTCTTTCAGGACTATGCATTGTTTCCGCGGATGACGGTGGCTGAGAATGTCGGCTTTGGGTTGAGTGATCTACCGAAGCTGGAGCGGCAGGCACGCATAGTTCGGCAGCTCGGGCGGATGCACATCACCGAGCTGGCTGATCGTTATCCGGCAGAGATCTCAGGCGGGCAACGACAGCGCGTTGCAATCGCGCGATGCATGGCCATCGAACCCGACGCGCTGCTCCTCGATGAACCGTTTGCCGCGCTCGATCCGCATTTGCGGCGCCAGACGGAAGAACAGTTGCGCGAGACACTGGCAGACTACAACGGCGCGGTGATTTTTGTCACGCACGACATGGAGGAGGCCTTTCGTTTTTGCAGCGAGCTTCTTGTGCTGGACAGCGGCAAAGTGATTGCCAGTGGCCCGAAGCATCAGCTCTTCGAGCGGCCACGGAGCGTAGCGGCGGCGCGACTGACGGGATGCAAGAACATCGCTCCCGCTCGCCGCGTGGCCGCTGAGCTTATCGCAGTTGATGCATGGAATTGCGAACTGCGAACGTCCCGGGGCGTCCCGGATGAGTTGACCCATGCTGGAATCCGTTCGCATCAGATCGACTTCAATCCCGTGGGGAACGGAGAGAACACGTTTCCTTGTTGGCTGATGGCGACCAGTGAAGCGCCTCACGAGATGACGCTCTATCTGCGCTTGCACATCGCGCCCTCGACAGGGGACTTGCCTCACTTGCAGGCCGATGTACCCAAGCATCTCTGGCAAACGCTCAGCGTTGAGCCGCAGCCGTGGCGGGTGAGGATCGATCCCGCAAGGCTCTTGTTGCTGGAGGGTTAGATGTCCGCGGCCCGCCATCAACGACTTGAGAACGGAACAGCTTAGAGGTTGGCCAATCTGGATTCTATTGCTTTCCTTATACGGTCTTCATTGACCGAGTATCAAATGTCTGCCAAAATATGCCTACGAACCGGAGCGTTGCAAACGTACTGGCATCTGGCGCGCAAAGCTGGATGTGGGTGGACGATTCTCTTATTCCCGCGTTTTTGCAGTCCAGTTCAGAATTGCAGATTCAGTCAACCATCTTTTTGCCTTTAGAGATAGGAGGCGAGACGTGTCGAGCCAGGACGAAGCCTCCAGTCACGAACGTGCAATGCAATCGAGCAGTCGTGCAAATTCCGCGCTTATGGGAATTTACGAGATCTCGAAGCTGCTCACGCGTCCAGCTCGACTCGAGGAGGCGCTCTCCGGGGTTATCAATCTTCTAGCTAGTTTCTTAGACATGAACAATGGCCTGATTGCGTTGCTCGATGAAGAGGATCGGACGTCGATGGTCGTTGGCGCAGGATGGAGCGAGGCGACCGCAAGAGAGCATTTTGAGCGGCTTCCCGAACAGGCAGTGGGCCAGATCGTTGTTTCAGGCATGCCACTCGTTGTGCGCAATATCGCAGGGAGTCCGTTGTTCGCGGATTGGGGCGAGTTGAGCCCGGGCGATCCTTCCGGTCAGAGATCGTTTGTAGGCGTTCCGATCAAGGGCGTCAACCGCACGGTTGGCACCATCATGATTGAGAGGCTTGACGGTAATTCGTCTCCGCATACGCTTGACGAAGACGTGCGCTTTCTGACCATGGTGGCCAACCTGGTGGGTCAGTCCGTTGCTTTGCAAACGCTGGTAGCCAGAGACCGCGAACGGCTGATGACCGATCGTCACCGGCTCGAAAAAGAGCTGGAGCAGCGCACCGAGTCGAAGCACGACGGCATCGACTGGATCATCGGCGAGAGCGCGGCCATTCGTGAAGTGGTTGAAAAGATACAGCAGGTTGCGCGATGTAATCTGCCGGTTCTGCTCTGCGGAGAATCGGGCACCGGCAAAGAACTGTTTGCGCGCGCCATTCACGAGTATTCCCCACGGACCGAGAAGCCCTACATCCGAGTCAATTGCGCCGCGCTGTCTGAGACAGTGTTGGAATCGGAGTTATTCGGTCACGAGCGTGGGGCTTTTACAGGCGCTATCGGGTTGCGCAAAGGCCGATTCGAGTTGGCTGACGGAGGGACCCTTTTTCTCGATGAGATCGGAGAGATCTCGGGTGCGTTTCAAGCCAAGCTACTGAGAGTGCTACAGGAGGGCGAATTTGAGCGCGTAGGTGGCAGCCGTACGATCAAAGTTGATGTGCGGCTGGTGGCGGCAACCAACAGGAACCTTGAAGCAGCAGTGCTGGCGGGTCAATTCCGCTCTGACCTCTACTATCGCATCAGCGTGGTACCCATCTTTCTTCCGCCCTTGCGGGAAAGGCGCGAGGATGTGGGAATGTTGGCCAAAGAGTTTCTGCGCCGTTTCAATCAAGAGCATGGGGTTTCGCTCACACTCTCAAAACGCGCAATGGATGTGCTGAGCGCTTGCGACTTCCCCGGCAATGTGAGGGAGTTGGAGAGTTGCGTAAAGCGCACGGCGGCGCTGGCGAAAGACTCCGTGATCGTTGTGGAAGATTTCGCTTGCAGCAATGATAGCTGCCTTTCGCTCGTGATGGGCAAGTCCATGAACAAGATGCAGCAACAACAGGCGGGCTTTGTACCACTCCCCGTCCTCTCGCCGAAGCAGGAACGCTCGTGGCCTGTGCACAAGGTTGCTGAGCGTTCAAGTGTTACTGTTGATGATGGGATCGAGAACAGCGAGGCTGCGGAAAGTTTGAGCAGCGCACAAGATGACGCTAGTGAGCGCCGACGCTTGGTCGATGCCATGGAGAGGTCCGGCTGGGTTCAAGCCAAAGCAGCCCGGATACTGGGCTTGACCGCTCGCCAGATGGGCTACGCACTGCGAAAGCACAGCGTCGAGATCAAGCGATTCTGATCGCTGATCCCGACCGGTGACCATTCAACTTGCGCAAAACTCTATCCCTCGATGGCATTGAGATCCTTTCTTTGCAGGATTTGTCGCAGTGACCTATTTGCGACATATTTCTGACCATACCTCTCCTTTGTCACAATTGCGACACAGACCACATGCCCATAAGTCGAGCACCTTCTGCAAGATCGACTTTGGCGGTTGAGTTGCAACAGACCCTTGCATTACCCGCAGTCCGGGGCAATCCGACACAATGGGGGATGCAATGGAGCTTGGCGCACGAAAGGCCGTCGCACAGTTGTTCGTGATGCAGCCAGCTCTTCCAGAGAGTGGACAAAAAGGCTGCGGTTCGAAGGGCGGAAGCGGAAAGTCAAGTTGCGGCTCGGCTGCTGGGCAAGGCGATCTGTCACCGGAAGTATGGGAGAAGGTAAAGAACCACCCCTGTTACAGCGAAGAAGCGCACCATCACTATGCGCGCATGCATGTGGCCGTAGCGCCAGCCTGTAACATTCAATGCAATTACTGCAACCGGAAATACGATTGTTCGAATGAGTCCCGGCCAGGTGTTGTCAGTGAACGGTTGACCCCGGAACAGGCGGCCAGGAAAGTGCTTGCCGTGGCGTCGGAAATCCCTCAGATGACCGTACTCGGTATCGCCGGTCCCGGCGACCCGTTGGCTAATCCCGAAAAGACTTTTAAGACCTTCGAGCTTGTGACCCAGACGGCTCCGGATATCAAGCTTTGTCTGTCGACCAACGGACTTATGCTTCCTGAATACGTCGATAGACTCCGGGCGCTCAACATCGATCATGTGACCATCACCATTAATATGATCGATCCAGAGATTGGCGCAAAGATCTATCCCTGGATCTACTACAACAGGAAGAAGTACGAGGGAGTGGAAGCGGCCAGGATCTTGAGCGAGCGTCAACTGCTCGGCCTGGAGATGCTCACCGAGCGCGGCATTCTCTGCAAGGTCAATTCAGTGATGATTCCCGGCATCAACGACCACCATCTTGCGGAGGTCAACAAGGCAGTCAAGTCGCGCGGAGCATTCCTGCATAACATCATGCCGCTCATCTCAGCACCTGAACATGGCACGGTCTTCGGACTCAACGGAACCCGGGGGCCGACCGCGCAAGAGCTCAAGGCTTTGCAGGATTCGTGCGAGGGCGAGATGAACATGATGCGCCATTGCCGTCAGTGCCGTGCGGATGCAGTGGGTCTGCTCGGCGAGGATCGCAGCAATGAGTTCACAACTGAAAAGGTCATGGAGATGGACGTTCGCTACGATCTGGAGATCCGTCAGGCGTATCAGGAGGAGGTGGAGAGGCAACGCGCCGCTGTAGTTGCGGCGAGAAATGAGGAACTGAAGACGCTCGCGGGCACAGATAGCGAAATCTCAATTCTGATCGCTGTCGCAAGCAAGGGGGATGGCCGCATCAACCAGCACTTCGGTCACGCCAAGGAGTTTCAGGTTTATGAGGTTTGCGCTACAGGCGCGAAATTTGTTGGTCATCGCAGGGTGGATAACTACTGTCAGGGCGGCTTCGGAGAAGAGGAAAGCCTGGAAATTGTGGTTCGCGCCATCAACGACTGCACCGCCGTGTTTATCTCCAGGATTGGCAATTGCCCACGCGAGGGGCTGCTAAAAGCCGGCATTGAACCGGTGGATAGATTTGCGCTGGAGTATATCGAGCAGTCCGCGCTGTCATATTTCAGAGAGTATCTGGAACGTGTACGAAGCGGAGAGATAGAGCACAAGCAGCGTGGCGACGCCGAACTACGGCAAGGTGCATTGATTGCAAATCTGTAAGACGGAGTGTCGATGAGCAAAACAGAACAAGTATCGATGGAGTTGACGCCCGCGGCGGAGAAGTTCATTCGCCGCATAATGCGATGTGGCGCCGGTTCAAGCTCTGGATTCAGGCTTAAGGTCCGCCCTGGCGGGTGCTCCGGTCTTGCCGTCGAGTTCGATCTCGCTGCTGAGCCGGCAGTGAACGAGATCGTTTGGACTTATTCAGAACTGCGCATCTTTGTCGATAGCGCGAGTTCCTTATTGCTGAACGGAGCGACAGTGGATTATATCGACAGCCGTTCGCACACAGGATTCGTTGTCACCATTCCTGGAGGAACTGCACAACCATGTGCGCCGGTCTCGACGCTGGTGCCGGTGGATACGCTCGCCAGGCGCTAGGGCATTGGAGAGGAGGGACGCATGTTGCTGCGCAGACCGGAAAAGGCGTTGGACTGGCAGGGACGCGAAGTGTGCTGCGCTGGCTGCGTTCACCGCGAGCTGATTCACGAAGACCGCTGCCGGCAGAAGCACGTTTGCGTCCAGGATCGCTCTCCTTCGCGCATCGAGGAGTTTTTCAAGACAAACCCCGGCCTGGCCAACGAGTTTCTCTCCCATCCCTACTTCGAGGTGCGTGCGGCAGCGGCGAAACATGCCGATGTCTTCCGTCTGACCGCCTTGCTCAACGATGAGGATGAATCCGTTCGCTGGAATGCGGCTTTGCGGCTGCCGCGCCGTTTCCTGTTGCGGCTGCGCGATGATCCCAATCGCGAGGTGCGGGTTCGCATTGCCTCGCATCTTGAGGGCGAAGAACTGATGCCAATGATGTCGGATCCAGACTACTTTGTGCGCCAGATCGTTGCGCAGCGCATTGGAGTGCCGCAGCTTAAATACATGATCGACGATCCAGACCCTGAAGTACGGCGCGCCGTTGCGCAGCGAATCCCTCCCGAGTGGCTTTTTCAGATGGTGGACGATTCCGACGCCTCGGTTTGTCTTGCAGTTGCCGAGCGCCTGACGCCCACGCAGTTGTTGGCGCTGCGCTTTCATCCCGATATCCGCGTTCGTTACGAGGCGGCTGGACGGGTGCCTGTCAATGCTCTCGAAGTCATGCGCAGGGATGCAGATCCGCTGGTGCGCGAGCGGGTCGAGGAGAGAATGCTTGAGGTCCGGAATCCGCCCGAAGTGGGTCGTGCCGTTCTTCAGATGAAACCGGCCAACGGTGAAGTTGGGAGGCGCTGATATGTCAAAGATCGTGCGTGATGGATGGGTCGTGGAGTTGGATGGGGCCCCGCAGTTTGAGTACGGACAAAAAGTCCGAGCTAAGTTCATGGTGCGTAACGACGGCACATTTCCAGGAAAAGATATCGGCGACGTCCTCGTCAATAAGGGCGAAGAAGGATATGTGATCTCGATCGGAACATTTCTCCAGCAGTACTACATCTATGGTGTCGAGTTTCTTGAAAGCGGTTTCCGCGTGGGCATGAAGCGAAAAGAACTGGAGCCGATAGAACTTGTTGCTGGCGTAGGTGGAGCATGATGCAAGCAAGTGCACCGCGCTATGAATGGGGGCAGCATGTCGAGGCAGCGGCTGACCTGTTCAACGACGGATCGTATCCACAGCAGTCGTCTGAGGGTCTGCTGGTTCAAAACGGCGAAGCGGGAGAAGTTGTGCAAGTGGGCCGTCACACTGACTCAGGAACAGTCATCTACATAGTCGAGTTCACTCGGAATCGAGTCGTGGGATGCTTCGAGCATGAACTGGCTCCCGCGCAGTCGAATGGAGGAGCGCAATGAAGGTCATGATCCGAAGAAGTAGCTCTGGCGTGCTTTCAGCTTATGTAGCCAAAAAGGACTTGGAAGAACCAATCGTTGAAGTCGAAAAGCCAGAGATGTGGGGCGGTTTGGTCACACTGGCAAATGGATGGCGGCTGGAACTGCCGGCAATGAATTCTGCAACCACATTGCCGATCACGGTTGAAGCAAGAAAACTCTTGGAAGACGAGGTGCCGGCTTGAATGACACGCCGCTGGATTCGATTGCAAGAGCATTCGCCGGCGGCAGTGCGATTCCCTTTCTTGGTCCGGGAGTATTGTCCTTTGACAAGGAAAGTAACCAATTACCTGATTCACATAAGGCCCTTGTCGGGCATTTGACATCCAAGAGTAGCGTCCCTCACAAAGTCAGAAACAACCTGGGCGCGGCAGCGCAGTTTATCGAGAATTTCAAGCATCGCAGCACAGTGACCCATGCGATGACAGAAGCATTCAGCGCGGACGCGCAGCCCACCTCGCTGCACACACTATTGATGAGCCTGCCCGCGCTGCCACTGGTGGTTCATGCCTGGTACGACGATCTCCCGCAAAAGGCGATGCGCGCGCGCCACAGTTGGGGCATTGCGCAAGGTGTCAGCCAGTCGGAACATTTCGGCGACTGGATCTACTATTACAACTTAGATGGCACGTACGCTGGAGTGGAGGCTGACCGAGGTTATGTTGACTGGAAGACTCTGCTCTACCAGCCATTCGGCTCGGTATGGCCCGCTCACAACTACCTTGTCTCCGACTCCGACTTTGTTGAAGTGCTGACAGAGATCGATATACAGACGCCCATTCCAGATTCCGTGCAAGAGATACGGAAGGGGAGAAGTTTTCTCTTCCTGGGGTGCAGGTTCTCGACGCAACTGGAGCGGCTTTTTGCGCACCAGATCATCAAGCGTTCATCGGACAAGCATTGGGCCATCCTGCCGGAGGATCTTACGCGCAACGAAGCGCGCTTTCTTGAAGAACACAATATAGAGCGCATCGCAATGAACCTCGATGAATTCGTTACTTCATTGTCGAAGAAGCAGCACGTCGAGTGAAGACATTCGTCGCCGATCCGTCGCATTCATTACAAAGAAACTCTCGATTGTCGCATTCGACACAGAAACACAAGAGCAAGTAAACCACTCAAGATAAACACCTTAGTTAATTATTTCGTTTGGTACGGGGATTGCTTATAGATAAGCGTACACCGGAGCGCAAGGATGCACATCGACATTCAGCATCCCTGATCCGACGGTCATCTGGTCGCTGCTTTGCTGTAAGCAGACGAAGATGCAGATGAAAGATTTTGAGAATCAGGAACGAATCACAGAACCGAGGAGGGTACGATGGCTAAACTGCGGCAGATTGCTTTCTACGGCAAGGGCGGAATCGGAAAGTCCACCACATCGCAAAACACATTGGCGGCGCTGGCAGAGATGGGGCAGAAGATTCTCATCGTCGGCTGCGATCCGAAAGCAGACTCAACGCGCCTCATCCTGCACGCGAAGGCCCAGAACAGCATTCTCAGCCTGGCAGCCGAAAAGGGCACGATCGAAGACATCGAGCTCGAAGAAGTTATGAAGTACGGATACCAGAAGATACGCTGCGTTGAATC